>JAESGR010000110.1_pt1 | contig 166637 bp, 163 predicted proteins | sample 9269771 | NCBI WGS metagenome assembly JAESGR01 (sample SAMN15739572, study PRJNA653492) | algae metagenome | isolation source: Chroococcus sp. CMT-3BRIN-NPC107 and co-occurring heterotrophs from well... | place: USA: Clark Mountains Wilderness, California | collected 2010-04-18
TTCGCGAACCCGCACTCGGGGAGCCGGACCAGCGCCGCCCTCCGGGTACTACGGCCCGGGCGCCAGTGCAGCGTGGCTTAGGTTCTCCCGTCCGCAAGGACAGGAGGGCTGACGAGCGGTAGGTCCGGTCCAAAATCGCCGCCCGTGCCGGGCGAAAGTCCGGACGTGGTCAGGGTCTCGCTTCGTGGATGGCCGGGACAAGCCCGGCCATGACGCGGAGAGGGTGTCAGGACCGCGGGGACGCCGAAAGGCTCTCCTAAAACTTTGATCGAGCGTTTCGGCGTCCCACGCCCCTCGACCTATTCGGCTCTTTGAACCATCGAAACACCAGACCCCGGGCCGGGGACAGACGGCGCGTGCGCCTTCTCCTGCCTCGCCCTCATCCGGCCGCTTTGAGCGGAAAGACCCGGCCGCCTGTTCAAAGGAGAAGCAACCATGCGTCCGATTATCGCCGCCCTCTTCGCGATCGCCCTGCCGGCCTCGGCTGCGCTCGCGCAGCCCGCTCGCGCGCCCGCGCCAAAATCCCAACCCGGCAAACCGCCGGCCGCAGCGCAACAGCCCGCGCCGCCGCCGATTTTCCCCTGCCGCACGGAAGGCGAGACCTGCTTTCTCGGGATCGTGATCGGGTCGCAGGTCGCGGTCATCTACACGAACGCGCAGAACGCCGAGGGGCTGGATGCAGGGCCGGTGGACCTGTCGGGCCAGGACGGCACGAAGGTCGATCTCGCCCAGAACGCCGGCCGGGTCGTGATGATCGCCGGGAGCTACGACGCGAAGACCGGCATCAAGGGTGAGGTGGTGGAGGTCGCAAGCCCGCTCGTGTCGCTCAGCATCAAGGCCCAGCTTGGCGCGGGCGGGCCGGACGCCCCTCCCCCGGCCCAGGCTGGCGGCCAGAAGCGGCGCTGAGACGAGACAGGCCGAGCGTTGCCCGGCCTGTCCAACGCTCTCCGGGTTAGCCCCGGAAGCCTTACGCGACCGCGCGGATCACCTTGCCGACCTTGTCGGCGATCTCGCCGATCTGGTCCTCGGTGACGATGAGCGGCGGCGAGAGCGCGATCGTGTCGCCGGTGACGCGGAACATCAGGCCATGGTCGTGGAAGCCGCGCTCCATCGCCTCGAAGCCGCGCTTGCCGACCGCGTCCGGCCGCGATGCGAGGTCGATCGCGCCGACGAGGCCGAGCGTGCGGATATCGAGCACGTTTGGCAGGCCCTTCAGGGAGAACATTGCGTCCGCCCACTTGTCCTCGAGCCCGCGGGCGCGCTCGAACAGCTTCTCGTCCCGGTATACGTCGAGGGTCGCGAGCGCCGCCGCGCAGGCGAGCGGATGCCCCGAATAGGTGTAACCGTGGAAGAGCTCGATGACGTGCTCCGGCCCGTTCATGAAAGCGTCGTGGATGCCCTTGCGGACGATGACGCCGGCCATCGGCACGGTGCCGGAGGTGACGCCCTTCGCGAAGGTGATCATGTCCGGAACGACGCCGTAGCGCTCCGCCGCGAAGGCGAAGCCGGTCCGTCCGAAGCCCGTGATGACCTCGTCGAAGATGAGAAGGATGCCGAAGCGGTCGCAGAGCTCGCGCAGACGCTTCAGGTAGCCCTTCGGGGCCGGCAGGACGCCGGTCGAGCCGGCCATCGGCTCGACGATGACGGCCGCAATCGTCGACGCGTCATGCAGGGCGACGATGCGCTCGAGGTCGTCCGCCAGATGCGCGCCCCACTCGGGCTCGCCGCGCGAAAAGGCCTGCTCGGAGCGGTTGTAGGTGTGCGGCAGGTGGTCGACGCCGGCCAGCATCGAGCCGAAGACCTTCCGGTTCGCCACGATGCCGCCGACCGAGATACCCCCGAAGCCGACGCCGTGATAGCCGCGCTCGCGGCCGATGAGCCGGCTCCGCTGGCCCTGGCCCTGCGTGTGCCAGTAGGCGATCGCGATCTTAAGCGCGGTGTCGCCCGCCTCCGAGCCGGAATTGCAGAAGAACACCTGGTCGAGGTCGCCCGGCGCCAGCTCCGCGATGCGGCTCGCGACCGTGAAACCCTTCGGATGGGCGAACTGGAAAGCCGGGGCGAAATCGAGCTCGGCCGCCTGCTTCTGGATCGCCTCGACGATCGGCTCGCGGTTATGGCCGGCATTGACGCACCAGAGGCCGGCCGAGCCGTCCATGACCTGCCGGCCGTCGGTGGTGTAGTAATACATGTCCTTGGCGCGGGCGACGATCCGGGGACGCGCCTTGAAGGACCGGTTCGCCGTGAACGGCAGCCACCACGATTCGAGATCGTTCGGGTTCGTCACGTCGTTTGCGGCCCGCAGGCCCTGCGCAGGGGACATTGCTCTCCACCTCGATTGGAAGACGGGGCGAACCTAACAGGTTCACCCCGCGTGACCAATGTCCCCCGGACATGGCGAAGGCTCGCTAAGTCAGAGCGTCATCGCCTTCACTTCCAGGCCGGCCCCCGACAGCGCAGCCACCACCTCGAGCGTGTCGCGCCGGGTCGTCGCATGGACGATGCCGGTCGCCGGGTCGAGCCGCACGGTTGCGTCGGGGTCGAGGCTCCGGATCGCGGCCTCGACCGGGCCCAGGCTTTCCGGCCGGGACACGCCCTCAACACGCATCTCGATCTCTCGCAGATCGTCGCTCATCGTCGCTCCTTCGTACCCAACCCGGGCTTTCGAGATCCAACGCGCCAACCGCAGATTCCGCCCCGAGGCCGCCGAAAAGCCCTTTTCGCGCCACCGTTGCAGAACGGACTCTTTACCCTCTCCGGGCCGTCGCCGATGAACGGTGCAGGGCTTGATTCGGGTCCTGATCCGGGGGCGGGGTTCGGGGGTAATGCGGGGAACGGCGGACAAAGCCGGACGGTCGCTCGGGTTGGCGGTTGTCGGGGGGCTCGTGCTTGTCTGCGCCGCAGCCCTGATGCTGCATGTCGGCACCGCGCTCGAGCTGGATATCGGAGCGTTGGCGCTGGGCGGCGCGACGGCGGCCCTGATCGGTGTCGTCGTCATCCTGCGCGATCTCGGGCGTGGACGGGCGCAGCAGGACAAGGTCTCCGAGGAGCTGGATCTCCTCTCCCAGACGCTGCTCCGGATCGAGACGAGCCTCGCGGCGCTCGACGGTTCTGGCACGAGGGCGAGTTCGACCCTGAACGACGTGGCGGGGGACGTCCATTCGCTGTCGCAGGTCGTGAAGAGCCTTGCCGAAGCAATGGCAGCCCAGGACCGCGAGATCGGAGCCCTGAAGCAGCGCGGCGCGACCGAGATGCCCCTCAGCTATCGCTCGGGTGCAGGGCCGGATCCGCTCGCCACGCCGCCCTCACTCATTCCGTCGATGGTCCCGACCTTCCTGCCGGCGCAGGAGGCCGCGACGGCAGCCCTGTCGGAGGCCCTGCCGGCAGTCGCTCCGGCCGCCAAGCGCACGGACGAGAACGGCGCGATTCTGGCCGCGGCCTCTGCCGGCGAGATCGACCTGCACGTCCAGCCGATCGTGAACCTCCCGCAGCGCCGCGAGCGGCTCTACGAGGTCCTTCCGCTGCTGCATGGGGATGGCGCGGCGCCCCTCCTCCCGGCGCAGTACCTGCCCGCGCTCGAGCGCGCCGGACGCCTGCCGAGCTTCGAAATCGGCATGGTCACGAAGGCCCTCGTCTTCGCGCACCGGCTTGCGACCCTCGGCAGCGACGCCCGCGTCAGCGTGCATCTCTCGAATGCCTCCCTCGCCGACCGCGGCTTCCTGCGCCGGCTTGATGCCGTGATCGAAGACCATGAGGCGGCAAGCCGGCGACTGGTTGTCGAGGTCGAGCAGGCAGCCTGGAAGGAGATCGCCGCGGAATCCGACGTCTTCGCCAGGATGCGGCGCCATGGCGTCAGCTTCGCCTTGCGGGCGATCACGGACGAGAATCTCAACCCGCCCGCGCTCGTGCGGCTCGGGGTCAAGCATGTCCGCCTTACCGTGAAGCGGCTGCTCGCGGCGATCGATGCCGAGGGAATCGAGGCCGACCTCGTGACCCTCGTGGGCGCGCTATCGCGGAGCGGGATCGACGTGGTGGCTGACGGGGTCGAGGACGAGGTCGTCGTGCCCGAGCTGATCGACATCGGCGTGCCGCTCGCCCAGGGGCTCGCCTTCGCGCTCCCCTGCCCTGCGGACATCGTGCTCGAGCAGCCGCGCCGGGCCGCGACCGGCCAGAAGGCAGCCCCATCTACCGAGCCTCCCAAGCCGGACGGGTCCGGCCCCCCGCAGGGCTCGCTGCGGGACTTCCTCCGACGCGCGGGCTAACCGGACGACGCGCCGTCCGGTTGACTCGCGGTCAGCCGTTCCCTAGCGCGGCCGGGTGTCCAGACAATCCGAACCCCTCCAGCCGGATCGACCCGCGATCCAATTCGTCACGCGTTTCGAGCCACTCGCACCGCGCTACGATCTCCTCCTGTGCGACGTCTGGGGCGTCCTCCATGACGGCCTGACCGCTTTCCCTGAGGCCGGGGCGGCGCTGCAGCGCTATCGGGCGGGCGGCGGCCGCGTCATCCTGGTCTCGAACGCGCCGCGCCCTGGCTCCTCGGTCGCGGAGCAGCTCGACGGCCTCGGTGTCCCGCGCGCCGCCTATGACGGGATCGTCACGTCGGGCGACCTGACCCGCACCGCCGTCATCCGGCGCGGGGACCAGAGGCTCCACCACATCGGACCCGAGCGGGACCTGCCGCTCTTCGAAGGCCTGCCCGCGCGCTTCGCCTCACTCGAGGATGCGGATTACGTCGTCTGCACGGGCCTCTTCGACGACGAGCATGAGACGGTCGCGGATTACGACCCGACGCTTCGCAGGATGCGGGAGCGCGACCTCTGGATGGTCTGCGCCAATCCCGACATCGTGGTTGAGCGCGGGCACCAGCTCATCCTCTGCGCCGGCGCGCTCGCAGCCGCTTACGAGGCTCTCGGCGGCGAGACGTATACGGGCGGAAAGCCGCATCGCCCGATCTACGAAGCAGCCGTCACGGCAGGCGCCGGGTTCCTCGGCTCGGCACCGGAGAGCTCACGGATCCTCGGGATTGGGGATGCCATCCGGACCGACGTCGCCGGAGCCCGCGCCTTTGGGATCGACGTCCTCTTGATCGCCCGCGGCATCCACGCCGCCGATCTCGGCTACAGGCCGGGCATCGTGGAGAAGGAGCCGGCCCTCGCCTGGCTCCAGGAGCAGGATTTCCAGCCGACGACCGTCGCGCCGGAGCTCGTCTGGTAGGCTAGTCGAAGAGCTTATCAATCGCGCTCTGCTCGATCCCGACCCCGTTCTCCTGCGGCCCTTCGACCAACAGCACCTCGCGCCGGGCTTCCCGCAGGATGGCTCTTCGGTCGAAGAGGTCCGCCGCATCCGCGATCTTCACGGATTTCGCGAAACGTCCGAGCCGCCCCTCGATTTCCTGCAGCGTGTCCATGGCGCGGCCGAGGCGCTGTCCGGCGAGGTCTTCGAACGAGCAGGCCTCCATGATCTCCGTCACCCTCTCCAGGACGAAGGCGGAATAGGAGGGATCTGACCCGTCGCGGGCGAAGATCGCTTCCGCGGCGGCCATGATCGTGTCAGCCGCGCCTTTGGTCGCGACGTGCACGCTCTTCAGATCGGTCAGGGTATCGGGGAGGCGCTTGGAGGAGGCCTCGCCGGCCTTCAGAGCCCTGATCTCGCGCTTCAGGCGTGCGACGTAATCCGCAACCTGGCCGATCTCGCGCGCAAGCTGCTCGAGCGTCTGCTGGTCGGCGCCGCCGGCGTGCCGAGCGTCGCTCCCACCCGGACCTGCATGCATGTCCGCAGCGGTGAGCTCGAGCGTCGGACCTTCCGTGAACCTGCGGCGGACGAAGTCCGCTAGCCCCCGCACACGGCCTCGATCTTGTTCTTGAGCGTCTGCGCGTTGAAGGGCTTCACGATGTAGTTGCTGGCGCCCGCCTTCTTGGCCGCGATCACGTTCTCGGTCTTGGACTCGGCCGTGACCATGATGAAGGGCATCGCCTTCATACGTTCGTCGGCCCTGACATGCCGAAGGAGCTCGTAGCCGGTCATCGGCTCCATGTTCCAATCCGAGATGACCAGCCCGTATGGCTTCTGCTGCAGCTTCGCGAGCGCAGCCGTCCCGTCCGAAGCCTCGTCCACGTCCTCGAAGCCGAGCTGCTTCAGCAGGTTGCGGATGATCCGAACCATCGTGTGGTAGTCGTCGACGACCAGGATCGGAGTGCCGTAATCCAATGGCATCTTGGCGCCCCACGCACGAAGACCGCCGCTGATTGGCCGCGGCGGTTCAGAGCATTTAGGGCCGGCGAAGTTGCGGAGCCGTTAAGCCGACCCCCGACTCTCCGGACCGTTGCCCTTCGGAGTTGACCGCGAGCAGCGCATTCGCCAAGGCTCGCCGCCTTCCCAACCAATGCCTATGACCACCACACCGACCAGGCGCGCACGCCATCTCACCGTCTTCCGTGACGGCGATACGATCCCTGCGGAGGTCCATGGTGCCGTCGTCGCCATTGGCAATTTCGATGGCCTGCATCGCGGGCACCAGGCGCTGGTGAGAGCGGCGATCGAGGCAGCGCACGCGAAGGCAAGACCGGCCGCCATCCTCACTTTCGATCCGCATCCGCGTGCCTTCTTTGCTCCAGACGCGAGCCACTTCCGGCTGACTCCCGAGCCCGTGAAGCTGAAAATTCTCACGGAGCTCGGGCTCGACGCTGCCTTTATTCGCCGCTTTGACGCCGGCTTGGCGGGAACGAGCGCGCGCGACTTTGTATCCGGCCTGCTTCGGCGCGATCTCGGCGCATCCGGATTGGTGGTCGGCGGCGACTTCCATTTCGGACGAGGCCGGGAGGGCACGCCGGCCCTTCTCGCCGAACTCGCGCGCGAGAACGGCATCGAGCTGATGACGGTCGAGGCCGTCGAGGCAGACGGCGCACCCGTATCCTCGAGCAGGGTTAGAGCAGCGCTCGAAGCTGGCGACATCCGCGCGGCGAACACGCTCCTCGGTTATCGCTGGTTCGTCCAGGGCGAGGTTCGCCACGGCGACAAGCGCGGGCGCGTGCTCGGCTATCCGACCGCGAACCTGCGCCTGGACGCGGGCTGCCATCTCGCGCACGGGATCTATGTCGTGCGGGCGGCGATCGGGCCGGGGGATATCCGGGAGGGGGTCGCAAGCTTCGGGCGCCGCCCGACCTTCGACAACGGTGCGCCGCTCCTCGAGACCTACCTCTTCGACTTCGCCGGCAACCTCTACGGCAGGGAGATCGAGGTCGAGTTCATCGCGCGCATTCGTGGCGAGGAGCGGTTCGAGAGCGCCGAAGCGCTCGTTGCCCGAATGAAGCAGGACGAGGCGGATGCGCGCAGCGTCCTCGCTCAGTGCACCGAGGCCGACCTGGCCTCCTTCATCGGCTGAGCGCTCTTCTTCCGTCCGAGCCTTGAGGCTGGTAGAAGCCCTGCAACTCGAAAAGGCGGACGACCTGCTCGATGGTCCTCATCGGCGTCAGCATTCGGCGAATTACCTGCCCGGCCCTCGCGTGATCGCGCGGCGGTCGGGTCGCCGTCCATTCCGCCCTTAACGCCGCCCCGAGGCGGCCGCCTGATGGTCTGATTTCCATGAACGAGCAGCTTGCGAAGACCCCGCCGGCCGTCCGCGACTATTCCGAAACTCTGTTCCTGCCGAAAACCGAATTCCCCATGCGGGCTGGCCTGCCGCAGCGGGAGCCGCTGCTCCTGAAGCGCTGGCAGGAGATCGACCTCTATGGCCAGCTTCGCCGCAAGGCCGCGGGGCGGCCGCGCTTCGTCCTGCATGACGGGCCGCCCTACGCCAACGGCAACATCCACATTGGGCATGCGCTGAACAAGATCCTGAAGGACCTCGTGACGCGCTCTCAGCAGATGCTCGGCTTCGACTCGAACTACGTGCCGGGCTGGGACTGCCACGGCCTCCCGATCGAGTGGAAGATCGAGGAGGAGTACCGGGCGCGCGGCAAGAACAAGGACGAGGTGCCGGTCGTCGATTTCCGGCGCGAGTGCCGGGCCTTCGCCGAGAAGTGGATCGACGTGCAGCGGGGCGAGTTCAAGCGCCTCGGCGTCGAGGGTGACTGGGCGCATCCCTACACGACCATGGCCTTCCCGGCCGAGGCGCAGATTGCCCGCGAGATCATGGGCTTCGCACGGACTGGCCAACTCTATCGCGGCTCGAAGCCGGTCATGTGGTCCTCCGTCGAGAAGACCGCGCTCGCCGAGGCCGAGGTCGAGTACCACGAGAAGACGTCCCAGATGATCTGGGTCGCTTTCCCGATCACCCAAACGCTGGATGCCGATCTCGAAGGCGCGTCCGTCCTGATCTGGACAACCACCCCCTGGACGATCCCGGCCAACCGGGCGATCGTCTTCGGGTCCGAGATCGCCTACGGCCTCTACGAGGTTACGGAGGCTGCGCCCGACAACTGGGCCCGGGTCGGCGGCCGCTACATCGTGGCCGACAAGCTCGCGGCTGAGGTGTTCGGGGCCGCGCGGGTCGCGGGCTACGGCCGGGTCAAAGACGTCCTGCCAGTCATGATCGTGCGTTGCGCACACCCGTTCAGGGAGTTGGTCGGCGGCGGCGGATATTGGGACTTCGACGTCCCCGTGCTTCCGGCCGACTATGTCACCGAGGATGCTGGGACCGGCTTCGTTCATACCGCGCCCGGGCACGGCATCGACGATTATGGCACCTTCCTGAAGCACCGCGAGACCTTCGCGGCCTGCGGGACCTCCGAGGTGCCGCACACGGTAGACGAGGACTCGGCCTATTTCTCTAACGTCCCGTTCTTCGCGGGCGAGAGGGTCTATGACTCGAAAGGCAAGGACGGCGGCGCAAACGATGCCGTGATCCGCAAGCTGACCGAAGTCGGTGCGCTGGTCGCGCGCAGCCGCCTCAAGCACCAGTATCCGCATTCGTGGCGCTCGAAGGGTCCCTTGCTGTTTCGCAACACGCCGCAATGGTTCATCGCAATGGACCGCGACCTTGGCGACGACACGACCCTGCGCTCGCGCGCCCTCGATCAGATCAAGCATCATGTCCGCTGGGTTCCGGCCATTGGCGAGAATCGCATCACGGGGATGATCGAGAACCGGCCGGATTGGGTCGTGTCACGCCAGCGTGCCTGGGGCGTCCCGATCGCGGTCTTCGTCCGGCGCGGAACGGATGACATCCTCCACGACGAGAAGGTCGATGCGGCGATCGCAGCGGCCTTCGCCGCGGAAGGCGCTGATGCCTGGTTCAAGGACGGGGCCGCCGAACGCTTCCTCGCAGCAGGAGGGCACTCAGCGGGCGACTACGAAAAAGTCGACGACATCCTCGACGTCTGGTTCGACTCGGGCTCGACGCACGCCTTCGTGCTCGAGGACCCGCAGCACTTCCCGGGCCTTGCCGGCATCCGGCGCAAGGTCGACGGCGGCCAGGATAGCGTGATGTACCTGGAGGGCTCCGACCAGCATCGCGGCTGGTTCCACTCCTCGTTGCTCGAATCCTGCGGCACGCGCGGGCGGGCCCCGTTCGATGTCGTCCTGACTCACGGCTTCGTGCTCGACGAGCGCGGGGAGAAGATGTCGAAGTCGCGCGGGAACGTGACCGCACCGCAGGAGGTCATCGCCTCGTCTGGCGCCGACATCCTTCGCCTCTGGGTTGCGGCTTCGGATTACTCGGACGATCTCCGGATCGGTCCCGAGATCATGAAGACCTTCGCCGAGACCTACCGCAAGCTGCGCAACACCATCCGTTGGATGCTGGGCTCGCTCGCCCATTACCGCAACGAGGACCGAATTTTGCCGGCGGAGATGCCGGAACTGGAACGCCTGATCCTGCACCGGCTGGCCGAGCTCGATGCCGAGATCCGCAAGGCCTATGCGGAGTTCGACCATAGCCGGGTTGTTGCGCTGCTCTCGGCGTTCATGACCGGGGATCTCTCCGCCTTCTATTTCGATGTCCGCAAGGACGCCCTCTACTGCGACCCGATCTCGAGCCGCACGCGCAAGGCGGCCCTGACGGTCATCGACGAGGTGTTCCGCTGCGTGGTCGTCTGGATCGCCCCGATCCTGTCCTTCACAGCCGAGGAAGCCTGGCTCGAACGCTATCCGTCCGAGAGCGGCTCCGTGCACCTGGAGACCTTCCCGTCTGTTCCGCAAGATTGGCTCGCGCCCGATCTCGCCCGGCGATGGGCCGAGATCCGGCGCGTGCGGCGCGTTGTGACGGGTGCGCTCGAAATCGAGCGGGCAGCGAAGCGCATCGGGGCGAGCCTCGAAGCGGCACCCCGCGTCTTCATCTCGGAGCCGGGCATCAAGGCCGCGCTGAACGGAATCGACCTCGCCGAGATCTGCATCACCTCCGGGATCAAGGTGGAGGCCGGCGAAGGCCCCGCGGAGGCCTTCCGGCTCGACGAGGTCCGTGGGGTGGCCGTAGTCCCCGAGCGTGCCGAAGGTCGAAAATGCGCTCGGTCCTGGAAGTTCACGCCCGATGTCGGGTCGGATCCCGATTACCCGGACGTCACGCCCCGCGACGCGGCGGCGCTCCGGGAATGGGATTGCGCGCAAGCTGCCTGATCTAACTCGTGTCCCCTGCCCGCCTCGGCTACTCGGCCGCAATCCTCACCTTCGTGGCCGACCAGGTCTCGAAGCTCTATCTCCTGTTCGGCTACGAGCTCCCGATGCGCGAGCCCGTCGCGCTCGGGCCTTTCGTTAACCTGATCGTCGTCTGGAACCGCGGCATCTCCTACGGCCTCTTCCAGCAGGGGACAGATGTCGGACGGTGGCTCCTCGTCGTCGTCTCCGTGCTGGCGAGCATCGGCATCGTGATCTGGATCAGGCGAGCGGAAAGCCGTGTCCTGACGCTTGCGCTCGGACTGCTGGCAGGCGGAGCAATCGGAAATGCGGTCGATCGCGGGGCCTACGGGGCCGTGTTCGACTTCGTCCAGCTGCACGCCGCAGGGTATTCGTGGTACATCTTCAACATTGCAGACGTAGCCATCGTTGCCGGGGTGATCGGGCTTCTCTATGATTCCCTTGTCTTGGATCGGCGCCGTACGCGCTCGAGCTGAGACGCGGGTTACGGCCAAGCCGTCACATGAAAGCCCGATTGAAGGGCGACGGCATCGATGGGGACGTAGGACCAGCTATGACGAGAATCCGTTCAGCCCAGCTTGGGCTGCTCTGCGCTGTCGCGACGATGATGACCTTTGCGCCGATCGCTGAGGCCCAGGAGGGCGTCGCGGTCAAGGACCTGCTCGGGAACATGGGCATCATCAACCCCGAGAAGGACCCCATCCGGTATCGCGAGCGCGCGCCGCTTGTCCTGCCGCCCAAGATGGAGCTGCGCGCGCCCGCCGGAGCTGAAAGCTTTGCGTCCAACAACCCGCAATGGCCGAACGACCCCGACGTCGCCGCGCGCAAGCGCCGTGCCGCGGAGGAGCGCATTCCCGTTACTGAGAGCGAGATCCGGCGGATGTCCGAAAACAATCCCCGGCTGACGACGGACGAAATTCGTGCGGGGCGCAATCCCAACGGGCCTGGCCCCGGTCGCCACAAGAGTGACCGCGACGGTGTCTGGATGAGTCCGGCCGAAATGCAGGCGGGCAGGTCCTCCGAGGGAGGCGATAAGACTGCCAGCGCAACCCCGGTTCGGCGCACACTGACAGATCCGCCAAGCGTCCTTCGCCAGTCGGCGCGCGGCGGCGAGGTCAATCGGGACTTCGCGGGCAGGGTCGATCAGCAGGAACGCGACGCGAATCCGATCAATTGGCTGACGCGCGCTTTCAAGTCCGACGAGGACGAGTAAACAGCTCGCCGAGTCGAGCCTGGATCAGAATGAAGCTATGCCAGAGTTGATCCGGGCCGCGGGATTGCGGAACGATTCCGCGGCGCTGAACCACCGCGACCGGAGCGGGCCAGACCTTTCACGGTCGCGCCTCGATAACGGCCTGGAGGTCGTCGTGATCCCGGATCGCCGGGTTCCCGTCGTCACGCACATGGTTTGGTACCGGAACGGCTCTGCGGATGACCCGATCGGCCAGTCCGGCATCGCGCACTTTCTCGAACACCTGATGTTCAAGGGGACGGAGCAACACCCGGCGGGCGAGTTCAGCAAGGTCGTCTCTGCCCTGGGCGGGCAGGAGAATGCCTTCACGTCATTCGACTACACGGCTTATTTCCAGCGCGTCGCACCCCACCACCTCGGCCGCATGATGGAATTCGAGGCCGACCGCATGAGCGGCCTGAACTTCGACGAGACCGTCGTGGCACCCGAGCGCGACGTCGTGCTCGAGGAGCGGCGGATGCGGGTGGAGACGGACCCCTCCGCCCAGCTCTCCGAGGCAATGGCCGCCTCGCTCTTCGTCCACCATCCGTACGGGATTCCGATCATCGGCTGGATGCACGAGATCGAAGGTCTGAGCCGGGCGCACGCGCTCGGTTACTACCGGCGCTTCTATTCGCCGGACAACGCGATCCTGGTGGTTGCGGGCGACGTGGATGAGGCGGAGACGGTGCGGCTCGCCGAGCAGAGCTATGGCCGCATCTCACCTCACGGCGACCGTTCGAGCCGGGCTCGTCCGCGCGAGCCGGAGCCCCGGGCCTCGCGTCATGTCAGCGTGGCCGACCCGAAGGTCGAGCAGCCGACGCTCCAGCGCCTTTATCTGGTGCCGTCTTCGCGTACGGCCGAAAACGGCGAAGCGCACGCTCTCGAGGTGCTGGCGGAACTACTCGGGAGCGGGCCGACCTCGCACATGTATCGCACCCTGGTTCTCGAGAGCGGCCGGGCCGTGAATGCCGGCGCGTGGTACATGGGTTCGGCGATCGACGAGACCCGCTTCTCGGTCTACGCCGTGCCGGCCGAAGGCATCTCGCCGGCCGAGCTCGAGCCGGATCTCGATCGGGCGATCGCGTGCTGCATGGCTACTGTGGGGGACGAGTCGATCGAGCGCGCCAAGACTAGGCTCATCGCCGAGACTATCTACTCGCTCGATAGCCAGAGTTCCCTGGCGCGTATCTACGGTTCGGCTCTCGCCGTCGGCGAGACGCTCGACGATGTCGCCCGCTGGCCGGACGACATCCGCGCGGTGACGCGCGACCAGCTCGCCGACGTGGCGCAGCGCTATCTCGTGCCGCGGCGCTCAGTGACTGGCTATCTCCTGAAAGACCCATCATGATCCGCGGCCTGCGCGCCGGAACCGGCGCCTGATGTCGGCTGCTCTCGCAAGCGCCGGCGCGTCGCCGGCCAATGTCGGCTCGCTGATCTCGCCCGGCGGTATCGAGGCCTGGCGCGTCGAATCCGATTTCGTCCCGCTGGTCGCCGTTGCATTCACGTTCGAAGGGGGAGCCGCGCAGGACCCTCTGGGCAAGGCCGGAGCGGCTCAGATGCTCGCCCGCCTTCTCGACGAGGGTGCCGGCCCGTACCGGTCGGATGCCTTCCAGGAGCGCCTCGCCGATCAGGCAATCGAGCTCGGCTTCACGACGGGTCCGGACGCGGTCGGCGGCTCTCTGAAGACGCTGACAGCCAACGCGGACGAAGCCTTCGAGCTGCTCCGCCTCGCGCTCGTCGAGCCGCGGTTCGACAAGGACGCGGTCGAGCGTGTGCGGGCGCAGACGATCGCCGGCCTTCGCTATCAGGCGAACGATCCCGGGACGGTGGCTACGAAGCGCTTCTTCGGCGAAGCATTCGGCGACCATCCTTATGGCCGGCCGGTCTCCGGCACGGTCGAGAGCGTCGCTGCTGTCACCCGCGACGATCTCGTGGAACTGCACAGGCGCATCCTGAGCCGCGGCCGGGTGAAGGTCGCGGTGGTCGGGGCCATGAAAGCGGAGGAGCTTGCGCGCCGTCTCGACCAGGTGTTCGGCGCGTTGCCTGAGAGCCCGCGCCTCGTGCCCGTCCAGGACGTCGCCCTTCAGGGGGCCGGCCGCCGCATCGTGGTTGATCTCGACGTGCCTCAGTCCGTGATCCGCTTCGGCGTGCCGGGCCTGTCCTGGCGTGATCCGGACTTCATCCCGGCCTACGTGCTGAACCACATTCTCGGCGGCGGGGCCTTCACGTCGAGGCTGTTCCAGGAGGTGCGCGAGAAGCGCGGCCTCGCCTACGGCGTCGGTACCTCGCTCGCGAGCTACCGCCATACCGCCATGACCTGGGGCTATACGGCGACGAAGAACGAGCGCGTCCCGGAATGCCTGGACGTAATCGCCTCCGAAACGCGCCGCCTGAGCGAGGACGGTCCTGATGAGGATGAGCTCGCCAAGGCGAAGGACTACCTGACCGGCTCCTACGCGCTCGGCTTCGACACCTCTACCAAGATCGCCCACCAGCTCGCGCAGATCGCCTTCGAGGAGCTTGGGATCGACTACATCCGGCGGCGAAACGAGCTCGTCGCCTCCGTCACGGAGGATGACATCCGCCGGGCGGCAACCCGCACGATCGGCGCGGCGGAAGCGCTCGTCGTCATCGCGGGCCGCCCCGTCGGGGTCTGAACCCGGTTGGCCTAAGCCTCAGAGCTGCGGATCGCGAAGCTCGCGGTCTCGACCGCATTCGCTTCGACTGGCTGACCGAAGCCGATCTTGCCTTCGCGCCCCAGGATCAGTTCCTCGCGGCGGAGATGGATGACGTTGTCGCCAGGCGAGGCGATGAATGTGCCATTGGACGAGTGGTCGATGAGCACCCAGCGGTCGCGCCGCCGCTCGATCGTGGCGTGGTTACGCGAGGCAGCGGAGCCCGGGAGGACGACATCGTTCATCGGCTCGCGCCCCATCGAGACGCTGGTCCGCGCCGAATCGAAGATCCACGATTTCCCTGCGAGCCAGAGCCGAAGCTCGGTCGTCAGCTCCTGCGGGCCCACTGGCGGCGGCGTCCCGATGACGGTCGTCCGGCCAGCAAGATCGTCCTTCCAGACGACCTCAACCACCTGCACGCCGTCCGGCTTGCCCTTGACGGCGACCCAATCCAGGCCCCGCGTCTGGACCCGGATATTGGCGGGGAGCAGCGCTTCGCCATCCCCGGTCGTGATGATCTGCCCGCGCTTGGCCAACTGGACCATGCGGGCGGCGATATTGACCGTCGTTCCGAAGAAGTCGCCGTTGTTCTCGATCGCCGGGCCGAAGTTGAACCCGACCCGCAGCCCGTGCGGCAGCAATCCCTGAGGGCCGTTGAGCGGCGCGAGCCCATCGATCTTCCGCTGCATTTCGATCGCGGCGAGCCAGGTCGCTTCGGGCTCCGGGAAGGCGGCCATGATCTCGTCGCCGATCGTCTTCACGACGAAGCCGCCGTTCTGATTGACGACGTTGGAGATCATCCCAAGGCACATCTCGATGGCCGCGAGCGCGCCGCGATTGCCGAACGCCTCGTAGAGCCGCATGCTCCCGGCAATGTCGGCGAATAGGATTCCGACATTGCGAGCCTGGCGGGCCCCAAGCTCACCATGCACTCGGACCCGTGTCACATCCCTGGCCATGAGGATGTCTGCACCAAACCGCTGCGGCTCAGCTACTTCAGTACCCGGACAGCTGCAGGCACGAAAGGCCAAAACCCGCGATCTCGGTTAGACGTTGTCTTACGGACGGCGTCCTGGCCTGATCAGCGGGTCAACTTCTTGTGCTTTGTCCGGGTCGGCGTGAGCTCTTCCACGCCAAGGCGGCGCTTCTTGTCTTCCTCGTAATCGTGGAAATTACCCTCGAACCACTCGACATGGCCGTCGCCCTCATAGGCAAGCATGTGCGTAGCGATGCGGTCGAGGAACCAACGATCGTGGCTGATGATCACGGCGCAGCCGGCGTAATCCTCGAGCGCCTCTTCCAGCGCCCGCAGCGTCTCGACGTCGAGATCATTGGTCGGCTCGTCCAGGAGAAGGACATTCGCGCCGCTCTTCAGGATCTTGGCGAGGTGCACGCGGTTGCGTTCACCGCCCGAAAGCTGCCCGACCTTCTTCTGTTGGTCGGGGCCCTTGAAGTTGAACGCGCCGCAATAGGCGCGCGCATTCATCTCGCGCTTGCCGAGATAGATGATCTCGTTGCCGCCGGAGATCTCCTCATACACGGTCTTGCCCGCGTCGAGCGTGTCGCGTGACTGATCGACGTAGCCAAGGTGGACCGTTTCGCCGACCTTCATCGTGCCGGAATCCGGCGTCTCTTGGCCCGTGATCATCCGGAACAGCGTGGTCTTGCCGGCGCCGTTTGGGCCGATCACGCCAACGATGCCGCCGGGCGGCAGCCTGAAGGACAGGTCCTTGATCAGTTCCTTGTCGCCGAAGCTCTTCGACAACCCCGTGAACTCGATCACGTTGTTGCCGAGCCGCTCCTTGATGGGGATCACGATCTGGGCCGCTGTCGGCCCACGTTCCTCCGCCCGGGCAACGAGATCCTCGTAGCGCTGAATACGGGCCTTAGACTTGGCCTGACGGGCTTTCGGCGAGGCCGAGACCCACTCCCGCTCGCGCTCGATCGTGCGCTGGCGCGACTCGTCCTCGCGCGATTCCTGCGCGAGGCGCTTCTGCTTCTGCACCAGCCAGGACGAGTAGTTGCCCTGATAGGGGATGCCGCGCCCGCGATCGAGCTCGAGGATCCAGCCCGTCACGTTATCCAGGAAGTAGCGGTCGTGGGTCACGATGAGGATGGCGCCGGGATAAGTGCGCAGATGGGCCTCGAGCCAGGCGACCGTCTCGGCATCGAGATGGTTGGTGGGCTCGTCAAGAAGCAGCAGTTCCGGCTGCGAGAGCAGTAGCTGGCAGAGAGCCACACGGCGGCGCTCGCCGCCCGAGAGTTGGTCGACGGCCCAGTCACCGGGTGGGCAGCCGAGCGCCTCCATGGCTTGGTCGACGCGGGAATCGAGGTCCCAGAGCCCCTTCGAGTCAATCTCGTCCTGAAGCCGCGTCATCTCATCCGCGGTCTCCTCGGAATAGTTCATCGCCAGCTCATTGTAGCGATCGAGAACAGCCTGCTGAGCAGCCACGCCGTCCAAAACGTTATCACGGACGTTCTTCGACGAATCGAGCTGGGGCTCCTGGGCGAGGTAGCCGACACGGGCTCCCTGGGCGACGAAGCCCTCGCCCTGCCACTCGGTGTCGACGCCCGCCATAATGCGGAGCAGGGTCGATTTGCCCGAGCCGTTCACGCCGAGAACGCCAATCTTGGCATCCGGGTAGAAGGACAGGTTGACGTTGTCCAAGACCTTCTTCCCGTTCGGGTAGGTCTTGGTCAGCTCACTCATGTGATAGATGAATTCGCGGGCCATCGGTCCGGGTCCGGCTTTCCTGAAATCTCGGGGGGTTAGGTCAGCAAGTAACAGCGCGGAGGCTGTGCTTCAAGGCGGCGGTGGATGGTTCAGAGATTCCCCGAGGCGCGACGTTAACAACTCGTTTACCATAAGCCAGGATAGCTCGTCGGGAACCGACTCCCGGGGGCGCAACGAGACAATGGAACAGGCACTTCGCATCCAACCCGAGGACATGGCTCCGATGGCGCCCGAGCGCCCGAAGCCCGAGAGCGTCTCGGAAGGAATCGAGAAGGTGCTCCGCTTCGCAGCTCCCGCCCCAAAGGCGATGGAGCCGGAGCCTGCGCCCGCAAAGTCCGGCGGTCCGGTGACCGCGCGGGAATTCGCAACCGCGATCGACTTCGTCCATGAGGCCGCCCAGGCCATCAAGGCCGCCGAGGAGCGGACACGCGAGGCCGAGTCGCGCACCCAGGGCCTCGCCCAGCGTGCCGCCGAGGAGCTCAAGAACGCCGAGCTGCGGATCCAGGCTCTCGAGGCCCGCGTGCGCGCCGCGGAAGGCCGCGCCCAGGAAGCCGAGACACGCGCCAAGGAGGCCGACGCCTGGCTGCGTCAGATCTTCACCACGATCGCCGAGGAACTGCCGGTCCGCCGGACAGCCTGACCTCCCTGAGCAGCGCCGCTCTCGCGACGCATTGCTTCACCCGGGACTGCATGCGAGGTCCGGAGCCCGACGGCTTCGGGCCTCGTCGCGTTCAGGGCGGACATGCAGGCAGGAAACGAGCATCAGGAGCACTACGCCGAGGCGGTCGAAACAGCCATCGCGGGCCGGCGAAGCATCCGCGCCTTCAAGCCGGATCCGGTCTCACGTGACCTGGTCGAGCACATCCTCGATGTCGCCGCCCGGGCACCCAGCGGCACAAACATGCAGCCCTGGCGCGCCTACGTCCTCGCGGGCCAGGTGAAGGACGCAGTCTCGGACGCGCTCCTCGCGGCGCATGCAAGCGCCACCTCGGACTTCTCGACCGCCGAGTACCGCTATTATCCGGCGGAGTTCTTCGAGCCGTACCTGTCGCGCCGGCGGAAGGTCGGGTTCGACCTCTACGGTCTTCTCGGGATCAAGCGCGGCGAGACGGAGAAGATGAAGCGCCAGCACGGGCGCAACCTCGTCTTCTTCGGCGCGCCGGTCGGGTTCGTGTTCACGATCGACCGCCGTCTCGAGATTGGCAGTTGGCTGGATTACGGCATGTTCCTGGAGAACATCATGATCGCCGCCCGGGCGCATGGCCTCGAGACGTGCGTGCAGGCGGCCTTCGCGCCGTTCCACGAGACGATCCGGCAGCACCTGCCCATCCCGGCCAGCGAGGTCGTGGTCTGCGGCATGTCGCTCGGCTATGGGGACGCGGACGCTCCGGAGAACCAGCTCGAGACGGAGAGGACCCCAGCGTCGGACTTCGCGAGCTTCCTTGGCTGGGAGGGGAGCGCCCGGTAGCCGAGTACGGGGCGGCTTCGCCCGCCCCCTGCCCTACTTTCCGGAGATGATCGCCGTCGTGGTCTCGTCGTCCTTCACGTCGACCACGTCGTACATGGCCCCGCCATGGGTGAAGAACGACTTCGGCTCGGTCCAGAAGACCCGGGTCGCGACGATGTAGCGGCCGCGGGCAAGGTTCTCGAATGTGAACCGCCCAGTCATGTCCACCTTCGTCTCGCGCCTGAGCGCCAGGTATTCCGGCGGCGGGTCCTCGACCGCGTTGCCGTAATACGAGCGCCGGTCACCGCCGAACATCCTGTCGAAGCGCTCGACCGCATAGGCCGTAGCTGGGATGAGAAAGACACGCTCGCCCGCCGCAGTGACCAGACGTCCCTGGTCGCGTCTCAGGAAAGCCTGCCCCTCGATCCGGCCCTTCCCCGTCTTGAGGATGTACTCGGCAGATGTCGCGTCGAAGGCAGCGGTCACGGGAACGGCCGGCCCCATCTGGCAACTGCCCAGCGACAAGGCGGCCAAGCAGAGACCAAACATGCGGATCATTACGCCACTCCGACCGCCTCAGCGGTCAGTGTGACCGGCCTCACGGAGACGTCAAGCGGCTTCGGCGTGAAGGATGCGCGAGATCCCGTCTGTGACCTCGTCAATCGGCTGCATGCCGTCGAGGACCCGCAGCAGGCCCTTCTTGGCGTAGTACTGGGAGAGCGGTGCGGTCTGCTCGCGATATGCCACGAGCCGCGTCTTGAAGGCTTCCGGGTTGTCGTCCTTGCGGACCGGCTCGCCGCGGGCAAGCGTATCGGCGACGCGCTTGGCGATGCGCTCGACGAGCGCGTTCTCGTCCACCTTGAGCTCAATGACGAGGTCGAGCGAGATGCCCTTCTCGGCGAGCATCCGGTCCAGAGCCTCGGCCTGTGGGACCGTGCGGGGAAAGCCGTCGAGAATGAATCCCTTGCGGGCGTCCGCTTCCTCGATCCGGTCGGCGACAATGCCGACCACGATCTCGTCCGAGACGAGCCCGCCGGACGCCATCACGTCCTTGGCTTGGAGCCCGACCGCGGTGCCTGCGGCGACCGCCGCGCGGAGCATGTCGCCGGTTGACAGTTGCGGAATGCCCAGGCGCTCGACGATGCGCGCCGATTGGGTCCCCTTGCCCGCCCCGGGCGGGCCCAGAAGGATCAATCTCATCGGGCCCCCGCCCCTCCCCTATGCGCCGAAGCGGCGACGGCTAGCGGCGGCGCGCGCCCCTGAGCTTCGACTTCTTCACGAGGCCCTCATACTGGTGCGCCAGCAGATGGCCATGGACTTGCGCCACGGTATCCATCGTGACCGAGACCACGATCAGAAGCGAGGTGCCTCCGAAATAGAAGGGCAAAGCGGCGTAGGACACAAGCAGTTCGGGCAGAAGGCAGATTACCGTGAGATACGCCGCCCCAATCACGGTGATGCGCGTCAGCACGTAGTCGATCTGCTCGGCCGTACGCTCGCCGGGACGGATGCCCGGGATGAAGCCGCCATGCTTCTTGAGGTTGTCAGCCGTCTCCTGCGGATTAAACACCACGGCCGTATAGAAGAACGCAAAAAAGATGATCAGCGCGGCATACAGGATCATGTAGGCGGGGCGGCCGTGCCCGAGGAAGGTCGAGAGCGTTGCGATCACGCCCGTTCCGCTCGAATCCGTCGTGAAGCTCGCGAACGTCGCAGGGAGCAGCAGGAGCGACGACGCAAAGATCGGCGGTATGACGCCGGAGGTATTGAGCTTCAAGGGCAGGAACGAGGTCTGCCCCTCGTACATGCGGTTCCCAACCTGGCGCTTCGGATAATTGATCAGGAGCCGACGCTGCGCACGCTCCACGAATACGATGAAGAAGATCACCGCGACAGCCATCACGATGACGCCGAGGATGAGGGCCGTCGAGATCGCGCCCTGGCGGCCCAGTTCCAGCGTCCCGGCGATCGCGGAGGGAAGATGCGCCACAATGCCCGCGAAGATGATCAGCGACGAACCGTTGCCGATGCCGCGGCTCGTGATCTGCTCGCCGAGCCACATCAGGAAGAGCGTTCCGCCGGTCAGGGTAATCACGGTCGAGATCAGGAAGAACGGTCCCGGATCCTGGACGATGTTGCCCGAGCTCTGCAGGCCTACCGCGATGCCCCAGGACTGGAACAGCGCCAGGATGACCGTGATGTAGCGCGTGTACTGGTTGATGACCTTGCGGCCCGACTCGCCCTCCTTCTTCAGCGCCTCGAGCGAGGGCACGACGGAGGTGAGAAGCTGCACGATGATCGATGCCGAGATGTACGGCATGATGTTGAGCGCGAAGATCGCCATCCGCTCGACGGCACCGCCCGAGAACATGTTGAACAGCCCGAGCACGCCTCCCGACGCCTGCTGGAAGCTCTGCCGCAAGGCCTCGGTGTCGATTCCGGGGAGCGGTATGTAGGTCCCGAGCCGGAAGACGACGAGCGCGCCGAGGGTGAACCAGATGCGCTTCTTGAGCTCATCGGCCTTCGCGATCGCGCCGAAATTGATGTTGGAGGCGAGCTGCTCGGCGGCCGATGCCATATCGTCAATCCTGAGGCGACCTCAAACGGGTCGCAGAGAGGCCGGCCCGTATCTGGCGGACGGGCCGGCGCTTCTCAAGTCTTGGATGGCGCGGCCTTAAGCCGTCGCCTCGGCACCGCCGCCCAGAACCGTGACGGAGCCGCCTGCCTTCTCGATCGCCTCGAGCGCCGACTTCGACGCGCCGGCGACCTGGAAGGTGAGCTTTGCGGTAAGCTCGCCCGAGCCCAGGATCTTGACGCCGTCGCGCGGCTTCGAGATCACGCCGGCCGCGACGAGCGTCTCCACCGTGACCGCAGAGGTCGCGTCGAGCTTGCCTGCGTCGACCGCGGTCTGGATCCGGCCGAGATTGACCTCGTTCAGCTGGCGCTGGTTCGGCGGGTTGAAGCCCCGCTTCGGCAGACGCCGGTGCAGCGGCATCTGACCACCCTCGAAGCCCTTGATGGCAACGCCTGTGCGGGCCTTCTGACCCTTCACGCCCCGTCCGCCAGTCTTGCCCTTGCCCGAGCCGATACCCCGGCCGACGCGCATCCGGTTCTTGGTCGCGCCTTCGTTGTCGCGGATTTCGTTCAGTCTCATGATCGGCTCCTCACCGCTCGCCCGAAGCCGGGACGACGCGCACGAGGTGTTTCACCGCCTCGATCATCCCGCGGGTCGCGGGCGTGTCCGGGAGGGTCGACGTGCGACGGATCTTGTTGAGGCCGAGGCCGATCAGCGTCTGGCGCTGCTTCGACTCACGGCGGATCGGCGAGCCGATCTGCTGGACCGTGACGGTCCCGTTCTGGTCAGCCATGACGTCCTCCGATCAGGAATCGGCGCCGGCGCCGTCCGACATGTCGGCATCGCGGCGGCGTGACTGAAGGGTGGAGACCTTGAGGCCGCGGCGCGCCGCGACCGAGCGCGGGCTGTCCTCGTTCTTCAAGGCGCTGAAGGTCGCACGAACCAGGTTGTACGGGTTCGACGAGCCGAGTGACTTTGCGACGACGTCCTGCATGCCGAGCGTCTCGAAGACGGCGCGCATCGGGCCGCCTGCGATGATCCCGGTGCCCTGCGGGGCGGCACGGAGAATGACCTTGCCAGCACCCCAGCGTCCGTTGACGTCGTGGTGCAGGGTGCGGCCCTCGCGCAGCGGCACGCGGACCAAGCCGCGCTTGGCGGCTTCGGTCGCCTTGCGGATGGCCTCGGGAACCTCGCGGGCCTTGCCATGGCCGAACCCGACGCGGCCCTTCTGGTCGCCGACAACGACGAGCGCCGCGAAACCGAACCGGCGTCCGCCCTTCACGACCTTCGCCACACGGTTGATGTGGACGAGCTTGTCCACGAACTCGCTGTCCCGCTCCTCGCGATTGTCGCGCCTGTCGCGGTTCGGACGACCACCGCCGCCGGAATGAGGTTCTCTAGCCATCTGTAATCCCGTCTGAACTCAACGCGGGCGGCGGCCCGCTCGCTTGACGTCCGAAATGATGCCCGCCGGCTCGCTTGATCTTAGAACTCGAGTCCGCCTTCGCGGGCGGCGTCGGCCAGCGCCTTGACGCGGCCGTGATAAAGGTAGCCCGAGCGATCGAACACGACCGCCTTCACGCCGGCCTGAACGGCACGCTCGGCGACCAGTCGACCGATTTCCTTCGCCGCCTCGACAGTTGCGCCGGTCTTCAGCTTGCCCTTCACGTCCTTCTCGAGAGAGGACGCGGCAGCCAGCGTGTGACCGCGCTCGTCGTCGATGATCTGAGCGTAGATCTGCTTCGACGACCGGAAGACGGAAAGGCGCGGACGCCCGTTTGCAGCCTTCCTGATTGCGCGCCGGACACGCGCCTTGCGCCGTTCCTCGACGCTCTGCTTCGTAGCCATGTCCTGCGTTCCTACTTCTTCTTGCCTTCCTTGCGGAAGATGAACTCGTTCGCGTATTTCACGCCCTTGCCCTTGTAAGGCTCGGGACCGCGGAAATCGCGGATCTCAGCGGCGGCCTGGCCGACCTTTTGCTTGTCGATCCCGGCAATCACGATCTCGGTCGGGCGAGGCGTCGTGATCGTAAGACCAGCGGGAACCTCGTAATCGACATCGTGGCTGTAGCCGAGCGCTAGCTTCAGGGTCTTGCCGGCCACGGCGGCACGATAGCCGACGCCGTTGATCTCTAAGCGCTTCTCGAAACCCTTGCTTACACCCTCGATGAGGCTCGCCACCTGGGCCCGCGAGGTACCCCAAAGCGAACGCGCCTCCTTAGATTGATCGCGCGGATCGACCTTCACGGCCCCGTCTTCCATCACGACCGTTACCTTGTCCGGAACCTTGAAGGACAGCTCGCCCTTCTGGCCCTTCACGCTTACCAGCTGCCCGGAAACCGTGGCGGTCACGCCTGACGGCACCGGAACCGGCTTCTTGCCTACACGAGACATCGTCGTTTCCTTGTCCTGATCCGCCGGCCTAGAAGACCTGGCAGAGCACTTCGCCGCCGACGTTCTTCTCGCGCGCTTCGTGATCGGCCATGACGCCCTGCGGGGTCGACACGATCACGACGCCGAGCCCGTCTGCGACGCGCGGCATGGAATCGACCGACGCATAGACGCGGCGGCCGGGTTTCGAGACGCGCTGGATCCGGCGGATCACCGGCTCGCCCTCGAAGTATTTCAATTCGATCGTGAACTCGGTCCGGCCATTGCCGTAATCCGCGGTCGAGTAGTCGCGGATGTAACCCTCGGACTTGAGCACGTCTAGAACATTGGCCCGCAGGCGCGAGCCTGGGGTCTGGACGGTGCCCCGGCGGCGCATCTGCGCGTTCCGGATGCGGGTCAGCATATCGCCGAGCGGATCGGTCATCGACATAGCGGCCCCTCCTTACCAGCTCGACTTCACAAGACCTGGGATCAGGCCCTGAGATCCGAGCTCGCGAAGCGCGATGCGCGACATGCCCAGCTTGCGGTAATACGCCCTCGGACGGCCCGTGATCTCGCAGCGATTGCGGATGCGGGTCGGGTTCGCATTGCGCGGCAGCTCGGCGAGCTTGAGGCGCGCCTCGAAGCGCTCCTCCATCTGCCGGCTTTGGTCGTTCGCGACCGCAAGGAGCTCCTTGCGCTTGGCCGCGAAGCGGTCGACCAGCTTCCTGCGGGCCTTGTTCTTCTCGATCGAACTCTTCTTCGCCATCGTGTCTATCTCCGGTGTCCGCGTCTGAGATCGCCTGCGTGAGCAGACGGCCTCACTGCCGGAACGGGAAGTTGAAGTGCTTGAGGAGCGCACGCGCCTCATCGTCGGTCTGCGCCGTGGTCGCGATGATCACGTCCATGCCCCAGACCTGCTCGGCCTTGTCGTAGTTGATCTCGGGGAACACGAGGTGCTCCTTGATGCCGAGCGCGTAGTTGCCGCGTCCATCGAACGAGCGCGGGTTCAGGCCGCGGAAGTCGCGGACCCGCGGGAGCGCGATCGTGACGAGGCGGTCCAGGAACTCGTACATCCGGGCGCGGCGCAGCGTGACCTTGGCGCCGATTGGCATGTTCTCGCGGACCTTGAAGGTCGCGATTGCCTTGCGGGCCCGGGTCACGACCGGCTTTTGGCCGGCGATCAGCGCGAGATCGGCCGCTGCGACGGACGCCTTCTTGGAATCCGCCGTCGACTCGCCAACGCCCATGTTGAGGACGATCTTGTCGATCTTCGGAACCTGCATCGGGTTCTTGTACCCGAACTCCTCGATCAGCTTCGCGCGCACCACGTCGTCGTAGTGCTGACGCATGCGCGGAAGGTAGGCACCGTCCTGGCCGTTCCCGGCGGAGGCGGCCTCTGCCGGCTGCTTGGGGGACTTAGGCATCGATCAGATCTCCGGACCGCTTCGCGAACCGCACCTTCCGGCCGTCATCGAGGACGCGGAAGCCAACACGCGTCGGCTTGCCATCCTTGGGATCGGCGAGTGCCAGGTTCGACAGGTGGATCGGCGCCTCCTTCGAGATGATGCCGCCCTCCTGGTTCATTGACTGCTTCTGGTGGCGCTTCACCATGTTTACGCCGCGCACGAGAGCCTTCTCGTCCTTCGGCATGACCTGAACGACTTCACCAGTGCGACCCGAATCGCGGCCGGTGAGTACGACGACGCGGTCGCCCTTCTTGATCTTTGCGGCCATCAGAGGACCTCCGGCGCCAGCGAGATGATCTTCATGTGGTTCTTGGCGCGAAGTTCGCGCGGGACCGGTCCGAAGATACGCGTCCCGACCGGCTCCTTCTGGTTGTTGATGAGCACGGCCGCATTGCGGTCGAACCGGATCACCGAACCGTCCGGGCGGCGGATGTCCTTGGCGGTGCGCACGACGACCGCCTTCATGACGTCGCCCTTCTTCACGCGGCCACGCGGGATCGCTTCCTTCACGGAGACGACAATGATGTCGCCAACACCCGCGTATTTGCGCTTCGAGCCGCCGAGCACCTTGATGCACATCACGCGACGCGCACCGGAATTGTCGGCGACGTCCAGATTCGTCTGCATCTGGATCATCGATCAAAACCTCTCTCTGTCTCGGTCGGTTTCCGGCTGAACCGGACTACGGCCGACGGGGATCTTGGTCCCCTGCCCTTGCGTCGTCCGGGAGCGCGCTTCAGCCCGCGCCCGAAATCTCTTCTGGAAGCAGCGAACGACCACCACCTGGCGGTGATGGTCGCCGAACAAATCTGGTTGCCGGACCGTCATGCGAAGCGGCCCGGAGCGTGTCTCTTAGGAGAGACCGACGACCGACTTCACCTTGTCGACGGCGCTCGAGACGCTTTCGACGACGCTCGATACAACACCGCCGCGTGATCCGCCAGCCCCGGATCCATCAACCAGCTTCCAGGTCTTCGTCTTGGAATAGGGCCGCGACTCCTCGATCGAGACCGTGTCCCCGACCTTGGCCGAGTTGTTCTCGTCATGGGCGTGATAGTTCTTCGAGCGACGGACGGTCTTCTTCATGACCGGGTGCGTGAAGCGGCGCTCCACTTTTACCACGATCGTCTTCTCGCCCTTGTCGCTGACGACGACGCCCTGCAGCACGCGCTTCGGCATGGTTCTCTCCTCAGGCCTGCGCGGCCGCGCGCTGCCGGCTCTGCAGCGTCTTGATGCGGGCGATGTCGCGACGCACGATGCGCACGCGCGAGGTGTTCTCGAGCTGCCCGGTCGCGCGCTGGAAGCGCAGGTTGAACTGCTCCTTCTTGAGCGACAGGAGCTCGTCCTGGAGCTGATCGGCGGACAACCGCTGGAGGTCGCCGAAGCGCTGCTTCGTCTTCATCTCATCCTCACTCGGCGATGCGCTGCACGAAACGCGTGCGCACCGACAACTTGGCCGCGCCGAGACGGAGCGCCTCACGGGCGATCTCCTCCGACACGCCATCGATCTCGAACATGATGCGGCCCGGCTTCACGCGGGCGGCCCAGAACTCGACCGCGCCCTTGCCCTTACCCATGCGGACTTCGGTCGGCTTCTTGGAAACCGGCACGTCCGGGAAGATGCGGATCCACACGCGGCCCTGGCGCTTCATTTCGCGGGTGATCGCGCGCCGGGCCGCCTCGATCTCACGCGCGTTGACGCGCTCCGGCTCCAGGCACTTGAGGCCGAACTGGCCGAAATTCAAGTCCGTACCGCCCTTCGCGACGCCGTGAATGCGTCCCTTGAACTGACGACGGAACTTCGTCTTCTTCGGTTGCAACATCGCTCTTGAACCTTTCGCAAGCCGGGCGGCTTACGCCGCCTGCTCGGCCGCACGACGACCGGTGGACCGGCTGCCGGCATCCTCGTTCATGCGCTTGTCCTGCGCCATCGGATCGTGCTCGAGAATCTCGCCCTTGCAGATCCAGACCTTGATCCCGCAGGTGCCGTACGTCGTGAACGCGGTCGCAACCCCGTAATCGACGTCCGCCCGCAGCGTATGCAGCGGAACGCGGCCCTCGCGGTACCACTCCATCCGGGCGATCTCCGCGCCGCCGAGGCGACCGGAGCAATTGATCCGGATACCCTGGGCGCCCAGGCGCATTGCCGACTGCACGGCGCGCTTCATGGCGCGGCGGAACGCGACGCGGCGCTCGAGTTGCTGCGCGATCGACTCGGCCACCAGCGTCGCGTCGATCTCGGGCTTACGCACCTCGACGATGTTGATCGCGACCTCGGCCTTGGTCATCGACCCAACGAGCTTGCGCAGCTTGTCGATGTCGGCGCCCTTCTTGCCGATGACCACGCCCGGGCGGGCCGAGTGGATCGTGACGCGGCACTTCCGATGCGGGCGCTCGATGACGATCTTCGAGACCGCTGCCTGCTTCAGCTGCTTCGTCAGCGCTTCGCGGATTTCCATGTCCTCATGCATGAGGCGGGCGTACTCGCCCTTGCCGGCGTACCAGCGGGAATCCCACGTCCGGTTGATGCCGAGCCGAAGCCCGATCGGATTGACTTTCTGTCCCATCGCTGACCTCAGGCCGCTTCGGCGGGGGTTTCGCGAACCACGATCGTCAGGTTCGAGAACGGTTTCAGGATGCGCGCGCCGCGACCGCGGGCCCGTGCATGGAAGCGCTTCAGGACGAGCGCCTTGCCGACGAAGGCCTCCTTCACGACGAGGTCGTCGACGTCGAGATCGTGGTTGTTCTCCGCATTCGCGATCGCGCTCTCGAGGCACTTGCGCACCTCCTTAGCGATCCGCTTGCGCGAGAATTCCAGGTCGGCGAGCGCCGCCGAGGCCTTCTTGCCCCGGATGAGTTGGGCGACGAGGTTCAGCTTCTGCGGCGACACGCGCAGCATCCGAAGGACGGCTTTCGCCTCGTTCTCCGGCAGCGCGCGCGGGGTAGCGGCCTTGCCCATGATCAGCGCCTCTTAGCCTTCTTGTCGGCCGCGTGGCCGTTGAAGGTGCGGGTCGGCGAGAACTCGCCGAACTTGTGGCCCACCATCTCTTCCGAAACGTAGACCGGGATGTGCTTGCGTCCGTTGTAGACGCCGAAGGTCAGACCCACGAAGTGCGGCAGGATCGTGGAACGACGGCTCCAGATCTTGATGACCTCATTACGCCCACCACCACCGTTGCGGGCGGCGTCGGCCTTCTTGAGCAGGTAGCCGTCAACGAACGGCCCCTTCCAGATAGAGCGTGCCATGGCGCGCCTCAGCCCTTCTTCTTGCGGTTGTGACGGCTGGTCACGATGAAGCGGTCGGTGCGCTTGTTGGAGCGCGTCTTCTTGCCCTTCGTCGGCACGCCCCAGGGCGTGACCGGGTGCCGACCACCGGAGGTGCGGCCCTCACCACCACCATGCGGGTGGTCGATCGGGTTCATGGTCACGCCGCGGTTATGCGGACGCAGGCCGAGCCAGCGGTTCCGACCGGCCTTGCCGATCGAGATGTTCATGTGGTCGGGGTTCGAGACCGCGCCAACCGAAGCATAGCACTGGCCGTGGACCAGCCGCTGCTCGCCCGAGTTCAGGCGGACCGTGACGTAGCCCTGGTCGCGACCGACGATCTGGGCGTAGGTGCCGGCCGAACGGGCCATGGCGCCGCCGCGGCCGATCTTCAGCTCGACGTTATGCACGATCGTGCCAATCGGCATGTTCGCGAGCGGCATGGCGTTGCCCGGCTTGATGTCGACCTGCTCGCCCGAGACCACCGTGTCGCCCACTGCCAGGCGCTGCGGCGCGAGGATGTACGACTGATCGCCGTCCGGGTAGCGGATGAGCGCGATGAAGGCGGTCCGGTTCGGATCATACTCGATCCGCTCGACGGACGCCGTCTCGTTGGCGTGCTCGCGCCGCTTGAAGTCGACGTAGCGGTAGGTCTGCTTGTGGCCGCCGCCACGGAAACGAACCGTGACCCGGCCATTGTTGTTGCGGCCGCCCTTGGAGTGCTTCCCCTCGGTCAGCGACTTCACGGGCTTGCCCTTGTAGAGCTCGCTCCGGTCGACGATCACGAGCTGGCGAAGGCCAGGCGTGATCGGCTTGAATGTCTTCAGTGCCATGTTCGATCCTTGAGCGCGCTCAGAGGCCGGTCGTGACGTCGATCGACTGGCCGGACGCCAGGGTCACGATCGCTTTCTTCACGTCCGAACGCCGGCCCTTGCGGCCGCGGAAGATTTTCTCCTTGCCCTTGGTCACGAGCGTATTCACGGCAAGGACCTTCACGTCGAAGAGGCGCTCGACGGCCTCTTTGATCTGGGGCTTGGTCGCGTCCGGGGCGACTCGGAACACGACCTTGTTCAGCTCCGACAGGTTCGTGGCCTTCTCGGTGATCACCGGGCTCACGATGACGTCGTAATGGCGCGGATCCGGATTCATTTGAAGCGCGCCTCCAGCGCGTCGACGGCCGCCCTGGTCAGCACGAGCGTGTCGCGCCTCAGGATGTCGTACACGTTGATGCCCTGGACGGGCAGGACGTCGATGTTCGGCAGGTTGCGGGCCGCGAGACCGAAATTGACCTCGACCTCGGCACCCGAGATGATCAGCGCCGAGCCGAGCCCGAGCTTGCCGAACTGATCCTTCAGCTCCTTCGTCTTCGGCGCGTCGAGACGCGCGTCGTCGACGACGATCAGCGTCTGGCCCTTAGCCTTGGTCGAGAGAGCGTGACGGAGCGCCAGCGCACGGACCTTCTTGGGCAGGTCATGCTCGTGCGAGCGAACCTGCGGGCCGAAGGCGCGGCCGCCGCCCCGGAACTGCGGCGCGCGAGCAGAGCCGTGACGGGCATTGCCGGTGCCCTTCTGCTTAAACATCTTCTTGCCCGTACGCCAGATCTCCGCGCGGTTCTTGACCGCGTGGGTGCCCGCGCGGCGCTTGGCAAGCTGCCAGCGCACCATGCGGGCGAGGATGTCGGCGCGGGGCTCGAGGCCGAAGATCGCGTCGTCGAGTTCGACCGAGCCGGCGGTCTCGCCGCCGAAGGTCCTCACATCGAGTTGCATCACGCGTTCTCCTCGGCCGGAGCGGTCTCCGCCGCAGCCGCAGCACCGCCGGCGGTCCGGAACTTGCCCGGCATGGGCAGGTCGGCCGGCGCCTTCCGCTTCACGGCGTCCTTGATGAAGATGTAGCCGCCCGCATGACCGGGGACGGCGCCCTCGACCAGGATTAGGCCGCGCTCGACGTCCGTGCGAACGACCCGCAGGTTCTGGGTGGTGACCCGCTCGACACCAAGGTGACCGGGCATCTTCTTGTTCTTGAAGGTCTTACCCGGATCCTGGCGGCCACCGGTACCACCGATCGAGCGGTGCGAGATGGACACGCCGTGCGTCGCACGCAGACCGCCGAAGTTCCACCGCTTCATGCCGCCCGCGAAGCCTTTACCGGTCGTGGTGCCGGTAACGTCTACGAACTGCCCGGCTACGAAATGGTCGGCCGTGATCTCGGCCCCGACCGGGATCAGCGCGTCCTCGGACACGCGGAACTCCGCGAGCTTTTGCTTCGGCTCGACCTGCGCAACCGCAAAGCGGCCACGCTCGGCTTTCGAGACGTTCTTCACCTTGGCCCGGCCGATGCCGAGTTGCAGGGCGGTGTAGCCGTTTTTTTCCATCGTACGGTGAGCCACGACCTGGCACTGGTCGAGCTTGAGCACGGTGACCGGAATGTGCTCCCCGGCATCCGTAAAGATGCGGGTCATTCCGACCTTCTGGGCAATGACGCCTGAGCGCATGGACCTGATCCTAAAGAGCGCTTCTGGTAAGCTCCGAGCCTGAGGCTCAGAGCTTGATTTCCACGTCCACGCCAGCGGCGAGGTCGAGCTTCATGAGGGCATCGACTGTCTGCGGCGTGGGATCGACGATGTCGAGGACACGCTTGTGGGTCCGCATCTCGAACTGCTCGCGGGACTTCTTGTCGATGTGGGGCGAACGCAGCACCGTATAGCGCTCGATCCGGGTCGGCAGCGGGATGGGGCCGCGAACCTGGGCGCCCGTCCGCTTCGCCGTCGACACGATCTCGCGGGTCGAGGCGTCGAGGACGCGATGGTCAAACGCCTTCAGGCGAATGCGGATGTTCTGGTTCATCGATCTCTTCTCCCGTCGTGACCGGACCGGATCCGGCCATCCACGGTCGACTTCACGTGCTTGGGGCGGATGGCCGGGACGAGCCCGGCCACGACGGCCTTGCGGCCTTACTCGACGATCGAGGCGACGACGCCGGCGCCGACAGTGCGGCCGCCCTCGCGGATGGCGAAGCGCAGCTTCTCTTCCATGGCGATCGGAACGATCAGCGTGACGTCCATGGTCACGTTGTCGCCCGGCATCACCATCTCGGTGCCCTCGGGCAGCGTGCACACGCCAGTCACGTCCGTCGTGCGGAAGTAGAACTGCGGACGATAGTTCGTGAAGAACGGGGTGTGGCGACCGCCCTCCTCCTTCGTGAGGATGTACGCCTCAGCCTTGAACTTGGTGTGCGGCTTCACCGAACCCGGCTTGCAGACGACCTGGCCGCGCTCGACGTCCTCGCGCTTCGTGCCGCGGAGCAGCACGCCGACGTTGTCGCCCGCCTGCCCCTGGTCGAGCAGCTTGCGGAACATCTCGACGCCCGTGACGGTCGTGGTCTGGGTCGCGCGGATCCCGACGATCTCGACGGTCTCGCCGACCTTCACGATGCCGCGCTCGACGCGGCCCGTCACCACCGTGCCACGGCCCGAGATCGAGAACACGTCCTCGATCGGCATCAGGAACGGCAGATCGATCGGACGCTCCGGCTGCGGGATGTACTCGTCGACCGTCTTCATGAGCGCGAGCACCGCCTCGCGGCCGATCTCGGGCTGCTTGTCTTCGAGCGCCATCAGGGCCGAGCCCTTGGTGATCGGGATGTCGTCGCCCGGGAACTCGTACTTGGAGAGGAGCTCGCGAACCTCGAGCTCGACCAGGTCGAGGAGTTCGGCGTCATCGACCATGTCGACCTTGTTCAGGAACACGACGAGTGCCGGGACGCCGACCTGGCGGGCGAGCAGGATGTGCTCGCGGGTCTGCGGCATCGGGCCGTCGGCGGCCGACACGACCAGGATCGCGCCGTCCATCTGGGCGGCACCCGTGATCATGTTCTTCACGTAGTCGGCGTGGCCGGGGCAGTCGACGTGCGCGTAATGGCGATTCGTCGTCTCATACTCGACGTGCGCCGTCGAGATCGTGATGCCGCGGGCCTTCTCCTCCGGAGCCTTATCGATCTGGTCGTACGCCGTGAAGGTTGCGCCGCCGGACTCGGCGAGCACCTTCGTGATTGCGGCCGTCAGCGAGGTCTTGCCGTGATCGACGTGACCGATCGTGCCGATGTTGCAGTGGGGCTTGCTACGGGAGAATTTTTCTTTTGCCATGACAGCACCTTACCTTCGTGTTCGAGAGTGGGATCTAAGGATCAGGCGTATTTCGCCTGAACCTCGGCAGCCACGTTCGACGGCACCTGCTCGTAATGGTCGAACTGCATCGTGTAGTTCGCACGTCCCTGGCTCATCGAGCGCAGGTTGTTGACGTAGCCGAACATGTTGGCGAGCGGCACCATGGCGTTGATGACGTTCGCGTTCCCGCGCATGTCCTGACCCTGGATCTGGCCACGACGGGAGTTGAGATCGCCGATGACGGAGCCGGTGTAATCCTCCGGCGTCACCACCTCGACCTTCATGATCGGCTCGAGCAGAACCGAACCGCATTTCTGCAGCGCCTCGCGGAGGGCCGCACGGGACGCGATCTCGAAGGCCAGCGCCGACGAGTCCACCTCGTGGAACGCGCCGTCGACCAGCTCGACCTTGACGTCCACGACCGGGAAGCCGGCGATCACGCCAGAGCCGATGACGGACTCGAGACCCTTTTCGACGCCCGGGATGTACTCCTTCGGCACCGAACCGCCAACGATCTTGGACTCAAACTCGAAGCCCTTGCCCTGCTCGTTCGGCTCGACGACGAGCTTGACGCGCGCAAACTGGCCCGTGCCGCCCGTCTGCTTCTTGTGCGTGTAGTCGACCTCGCCGCGCCGCGTGATCGTCTCGCGATAGGCAACCTGTGGGGCGCCGATATTCGCGTCGACCTTATAGGTGCGCCGCAGGATGTCGACCTTGATGTCCAGGTGGAGCTCGCCCATCCCCTTGAGGATGGTCTGGCCGCTCTCTGGGTCCGTCGACACGCGGAAGGACGGATCCTCGGCCGCGAGCTTCTGCAATGCGAGGCCGAGCTTCTCCTGGTCCGCCTTCGACTTCGGCTCGATCGCGATCGTGATAACTGGCTCCGGGAATTCCATGCGCTCGAGGATCACCGGCTTCTGAGCGTCGCAGAGCGTGTCGCCCGTGCGAACGTCCTTGAGACCGGCAAGCGCGACGATGTCGCCGGCGAACGCTTCCTTGATGTCCTCGCGATTGTTCGCGTGCATCAGGAGCATGCGGCCGACCCGCTCCTTCTTCTCGCGGGTCGAGTTCACGATCCCCGTGCCGGATTCGACCTTGCCCGAATAGACGCGGCAGAACGTGATCGTGCCGACGAACGGGTCGTCCATGATCTTGAAGGCGAGCATCGAGAACGGCTCGCTATCCAGCGGCTTGCGCTCGGTCGGCTCGCCCGTCGCCACATCCTCGCCCTTGATCGCGCCACGATCCACGGGAGATGGCAAATAATCGACCACGGCGTCGAGCAGGGGCTGCACGCCCTTGTTCTTGAACGCGGAGCCGCAGAGCACCGGGTGGAAGGCGCGCTTCTGCACGGCCAGGCGAACCAGCCGGCGCAGCGTAGCCTCGTCTGGCTCCTGCCCGTCGAGATAGGCCATCATGGCCTCGTCATCGAGCTCAACGGCGGCCTCGATTAGCTTGCCGCGATATTCCTTCGCCTGATCCAGGAGATCGGCCGGTATGTCCTTCTCGTCGTAATTGGCACCGAGCGCCTCGCCCGACCAGACGATCGCCTTCATCTTGATAAGGTCGATGACGCCCTGGAAATTGTTCTCGGAGCCGATCGGCAGTTGCAGGCACACCGGCTTGCCGGCGACGCGGTCGACGATGTCCTTGACGCAGTTGAAGAAGTCCGCGCCGATCTTGTCCATCTTGTTGACGAACACGATGCGCGGCACGTCGTACTTGTCGGCCTGGCGCCACACGGTCTCGGTCTGCGGCTCGACGCCCTGGTTCCCGTCGAGCACGCACACTGCTCCGTCGAGCACGCGCAGCGAGCGCTCGACCTCGATGGTGAAATCGACGTGGCCAGGCGTATCGATGATGTTCAGGCGATGGTCGCGCCAGATGCAGGTCGTCGCAGCCGAGGTGATCGTGATCCCCCGCTCCTGCTCCTGCTCCATCCAGTCCATGGTGGCAGCGCCCTCATGGACTTCGCCGATCTTATGGCTCTTACCGGTGTAGTAGAGGATCCGCTCGGTCGTCGTCGTCTTGCCGGCATCGATGTGAGCCATGATGCCGAAGTTGCGATAATCCTCGATCGCGTGCGTGCGGGGCATGATCTGCTCCTGGCCTTCCGGCCGTTACCAGCGGTAATGCGAGAAGGCGCGGTTGGCCTCGGCCATCCGGTGCGTATCTTCGCGCTTCTTCACCGCGTTGCCGCGATTGTTCGCGGCGTCGATGAGTTCGGCCGACAGACGATCGACCATGGTCTTGTCGTTGCGGGACCGCGCAGCCTGAATGAGCCAGCGGATCGCGAGCGCCTGACGGCGCTCCGGGCGAACCTCGACCGGAACCTGGTAGGTGGCGCCGCCGACGCGGCGAGACCGGACCTCAAGGGCAGGCGCGACGTTGTCGAGCGCGGCGCGGAACACCTCGATCGGATTCGCACGCGTGCGGCTCTCGACGATGTCGAAGGCGCCGTACACGATGCGCTCGGCCGTCGACTTCTTTCCCTCGTACATGATCGAGTTCATGAACTTCGTCACGACGATGTCGCCGAACTTCGGGTCCGGGATGATCTCGCGCTTTTCTGCGCTGTGGCGGCGGGACATGTCCTGCTCCGGTCAAATCTTGTTCGCGACAGCCGGGCCCACCCCGACCGCGTAGCCCCGAAGGGCGCTGAAGCTCGAGATCCTCGGGCCTGACCCGAGGATCCAAGCAGCCTATTTCGGCCGCTTGGCGCCGTAGAGCGATCGGCGCTGCTTGCGGTTCTTCACGCCCTGCGTGTCGAGCACGCCGCGCAGGATGTGGTAACGCACGCCCGGAAGGTCCTTCACGCGGCCACCACGGATCATGACGACCGAGTGCTCCTGAAGGTTGTGACCCTCGCCCGGGATGTAGCCGATCACCTCGTAGCCGTTCGTCAGACGCACCTTAGCGACCTTACGAAGAGCCGAGTTCGGCTTCTTCGGAGTGGTCGTATAGACGCGCGTGCAGACACCGCGCTTCTGCGGGCATGCATCGAGCGCCGGAACCTTGTTTCGCGTCTTCGGGGCCGTCCGCGGCTTGCGGATCAGCTGGCTGATCGTCGGCATGTAGCCCTCTTGTCGAAGACCGCTGCTGCGGCCGTCTATGCCGGGGCGCCGACCTGCCGGGGCGCACCCAAACGAGAAAAGCGCCACAGGTTCCGGAGAACCTCTGTCGCTGGAGAACGCAGAGGACCGCCCCAGTCACCCGGGAAGGTCTTGCACCACCATCCGACCCTCAGGGGCCAGTCAGTACCGATAAGGACAACAGCGTTTAAGCTCGATGGGTCGATCCATGTCAGATCGACTCGCGACGCTTACGGCCTGCTGCGGATGGCGGGTACTTAATGCCCGACTCAGGCGCCGTCAACCGAAAACGATCGCTTTGGCGCATGCCCCTCTCTGCCCGGGTGCATGGCTCTCGACCTCAAAATGAAAGGGCCGCGCGGGGCGGCCCTTTCGATCTCCATGATCCCGTCCGCCCTTATTCAGCGGCGGGCGAGAACTCCTCGAGGGCTCGGGCTGCCTCGGCGGCACGCGACTGCGCTTCCGCCGAACGCTGGGCCAGGATCATGTCATCGCGGCGCTGCGCCACCTGCCGGATGCGGGCGCTGAGAGCACCCGTGCCGGCGGGGATGAGCGAGCCGACGATGACGTTCTCCTTCAGGCCCTCGAGCGTATCCACCTTGCCGTTGACCGCGGCCTCCGTGAGGACGCGCGTGGTCTCCTGGAAGGAGGCCGCTGAGATGAAGGACTTCGTCTGCAGCGAGGCTTTCGTGATACCGAGGAGGACCGGCACGCCGACGGCCGGCCTCTTCTTCTCAGCGACGAGCCGCTCGTTGATCTCCACCAGCTCCAGCCGGTCGATCTGGTCGCCGGTGAGGATTTCCGAATCCCCGCCGTCGGTGATCTCGACCTTCTGCAGCATCTGGCGGACGATCACCTCGATGTGCTTGTCGTTGATGTTCACGCCCTGCAGTCGGTAGACCTCCTGGATCTCGTTCACGAGGTAGGCAGCAAGCTCCTCTACGCCCTTGATCGCCAGGATGTCGTGCGGCGCCGGGTTCCCGTCGACGATGAAGTCCCCGATCTCGACCTGGTCGCCATCCTGCAGGTGGATGTGCTTGCCCTTCGGGATCAGGTACTCGACCGCCTCCGAACCGTCGTGCGGAGCAAGCGTCAGGCGACGCTTGTTCTTGTAGTCGCGGCCGAACTGGATCGTACCGGACTTCTCCGCGATGACGGCCGCGTCCTTCGGACGGCGCGCCTCGAACAGCTCCGCCACGCGCGGCAGACCGCCCGTGATGTCGCGCGTCCGAGCCGAGTCGGTTGAGATGCGGGCGAGGACGTCGCCGGCCTTCACCTTCGCGCCGGGGTCGTAGCCGATGATGGCGTCGACCGGCAGGAGGTAGCGGGCGTCGCCACCACGCGACAGCTTCGCCGGCTTCCCGTCGGCACCCATGACGACCATCGCCGGACGCAGATCCGACGTACGCGACGACCCGCGCCAGTCGATGACCAGGCGCTTGGAGATGCCGGTGGACTCGTCGGCCGTCTCCGTCATCGACATGCCGTCAATGAGATCCTCGTAGGCGACCGTGCCGTCGACCTCCGTGAGGATCGGCCGCGAATACGGATCGAACTCCGCGATCCGCTGACCGCGCTTGACCTGGTCGCCCTCGTCGACGCGCAGCTTGGCACCATAGATGATGCGGTGAACCGCACGTTCGGTGCCGTCCGGCCCCACGATCACGACCGAGTTGTTCCGGCCGACCGCGATGAGGTCGCCATCCGTGTTCCGCGCGACCGCACGGTTCCGGATGTGGACGGTCCCCTCGAAGTTCGACTCGATGAACGACTGGTCGGCGAGCTGAGCCGCACCACCGATGTGGAAGGTCCGCATCGTGAGCTGCGTGCCCGGCTCGCCGATCGACTGCGCCGCGATGACTCCGACCGCCTCGCCCATGTTGACCGGGGTGCCGCGGGCGAGATCGCGCCCGTAGCAGGTGGCGCAGACGCCGTTCTTCGACGCGCAAACGAGCACCGAACGGATCTTCACCTCCTGGATGCCGGCCGCGGTGATGCGGTCGATATGCTTTTCCTCGATCGTCTCGCCGGGCCTGACGATGATCTCACCATTGGCGTCGACGAGATCCTCCGCGGTGGCGCGGCCCAGAATGCGCGAGGCCAGCGATGCAACGATCTGGCCGGCATCCACGATGGCCCGCATGCGGATGCCCTTGTCGGTGCCGCAATCGGGCTCGCGGATGACCGCGTCCTGCGCCACGTCGACCAGACGACGGGTCAGGTAACCCGAATTCGCCGTCTTGAGCGCCGTGTCCGCGAGGCCCTTACGGGCGCCGTGGGTCGAGTTGAAGTACTCGAGGACGTCCAGGCCTTCCTTGAAGTTCGAGATGATCGGGCTCTCGATGATCTCGCCCGACGGCTTGGCCATAAGGCCGCGCATCGCCGCGAGCTGCTTCATCTGGGCCGGCGAACCACGCGCACCGGAGTGGCTCATCATGAAGATGGAGTTCACCGGCTTGTCGCGGCCGTTATCGTCCTTCTGGACGGAGGAGATGCGGTTCATCATCTCGCCAGCCAGACGATCCGAGCACTTCGCCCAGGCATCGACGACCTTGTTGTACTTCTCGCCCTGCGTAATCAGGCCGTCCTGGTACTGCTGCTCGTAATCCTTGGCGAGCGTGCGCGTCTCGTCGACGATCGACCACTTGTTCTCCGGCACAACCATGTCGTCCTTGCCGAACGAGATGCCCGCCTTGAACGCGTGGTGGAAGCCGAGCGCCATGATGCGATCGCAGAAGATGACCGTCTCCTTCTGCCCGCAATTGCGGTAGACGGCGTCGATCATCCCCGAGATCTCGCGCTTCGTCATGAGCTTGTTCACGACATCGAACGGGACCTTCTTGTGGCGCGGCAGGACGCGCGAGAGGATCACCCGGCCGGGCGTCGTGTCGTAGATCTTGGTGATCTCCTCGCCGTTCTCGTCGGGACCGGTCCAGCGATACTTGATCTTCGAGTGGAGGTGCACGACCCCCGCCTCGAGCGCGTGCTCCATCTCGCCGAGATCGGCGAAGGCTTTGCCCTGGCCCGGCGCACCGTCGGCAACGATCGACAGATAGTACAGGCCGAGAACGATATCCTGGGACGGCACGATGATCGGATGACCATTCGCCGGGTGCAGGATGTTGTTCGTCGACATCATCAGAACGCGTGCCTCGAGCTGGCTCTCGAGCGAGAGCGGCACGTGCACGGCCATCTGATCCCCGTCGAAATCGGCGTTGAACGCCGCGCAGACCAGCGGATGCAACTGGATCGCCTTGCCCTCGATGAGGACCGGCTCGAAGGCCTGGATGCCGAGGCGGTGCAGCGTCGGCGCCCGGTTCAGCATGACCGGGTGCTCGCGGATGACCTCGTCAAGGATGTCCCAGACCTCCGGCTTCTCCTTTTCGACGAGCTTCTTCGCCTGCTTCACCGTCGCCGAGAAGCCTTTCGCGTCAAGCCGCGCGTAGATGAAGGGCTTGAACAGCTCGAGCGCCATCTTCTTCGGCAGGCCGCACTGGTGCAGCTTCAGCTCCGGGCCGACCACGATGACCGAGCGGCCCGAATAATCGACGCGCTTGCCAAGCAGGTTCTGGCGGAACCGGCCCTGCTTGCCCTTCAGCATGTCGGCGAGGGACTTCAGCGGGCGCTTGTTGGCGCCCGTGATCACGCGGCCGCGGCGGCCGTTGTCGAACAGCGCGTCGACGGCTTCCTGCAGCATCCGCTTCTCGTTGCGGATGATGATGTCCGGCGCGCGGAGCTCGATCAGCCGCTTCAGACGATTGTTGCGGTTGATGACGCGTCGGTAGAGGTCGTTCAGGTCCGAGGTCGCGAAGCGGCCGCCGTCGAGCGGGACGAGCGGACGCAGGTCCGGCGGGATCACCGGGACGACGGTCAGCACCATCCATTCCGGCTTGTTGCCTGATTCCATGAAGGCCTCGATGATCTTGAGGCGCTTCATCAGCTTCTTCGGCTTCAGCTCGGACGTCGTGACCGAGATCTCGTGCCGGATGTCAGCCGCGGTCTTCTCGAGGTCGAGGTCCTGCAGGATCTTGCGGATCGCCTCCGCGCCGATCAGGGCCGTGAACGAATCCTGGCCGTACTCGTCCTGCGCACGGATATACTCGTCCTCCGAGAGGAGCTGACGATCCTTGAGGGGCGTGAGGCCGGGCTCGATGACGACATAGGATTCGAAATAGAGAATCCGCTCGAGCTCCTTCAGCGGCATATCGAGCAGGAGCCCGATCCGCGACGGAAGCGACTTCAGGAACCAGATGTGGGCGACAGGCGCGGCGAGCTCGATATGGCCCATGCGGTCACGCCGGACGCGCGCGAGCGTCACCTCGACGCCGCACTTCTCGCAGATCACGCCCTTGTACTTCATGCGCTTGTACTTGCCGCACAAGCACTCATAGTCTTTGATGGGCCCGAAAATGCGGGCGCAGAACAGCCCGTCCCGCTCCGGCTTGAACGTGCGGTAGTTGATCGTTTCGGGCTTCTTGATCTCGCCATAAGACCAGGAGAGGATCTTCTCCGGGCTCGAGATCGAAATCTTGATCTGATCGAAGCTCTGCGGCTGGGCCGCCTGATTGAACAGATTCATGACTTCTTGGTTCATGATCTTCTCCTCATCACCCTGAATGCGTGGCAGGCACGTTCATTCGGGGCGGCGCCGAGCGCCTGAAAACTTGGTCGTCCGGATCCGCCAAAGCGGACCCGAGACCCGCGGCGGGAAAGCCGCGGGTGTCGCCGGGACAAGCCCGGTATGTGCCTTCGGCTACTCCGCGGCCTCGGCCGGCGGCAGCTCATTCGCGCCCTTCTTGGCGGAGGTCAGCTCCACGTTTAGACCGAGCGAGCGCATTTCCTTCACGAGCACGTTGAAGCTCTCCGGGATGCCTGACTCGAAAGCGTCGTCGCCGCGCACGATGGCCTCGTAGACCTTGGTGCGGCCGGCGACGTCGTCCGACTTCACGGTGAGCATCTCCTGCAGCGTGTGAGCCGCGCCGTAGGCCTCAAGCGCCCAGACCTCCATCTCGCCGAAGCGCTGACCGCCGAACTGCGCCTTGCCGCCCAGCGGCTGCTGGGTGACGAGCGAGTACGGGCCGATCGACCGGGCGTGGATCTTGTCGTCCACGAGGTGGTGCAGCTTCAGCATGTAGATGTAGCCGACGGTCACCTTGCGATCGAACGCCTCGCCGGTCCGGCCATCATAGAGCGTCACTTGGCCCGACCGGTCGAGACCGGCCTTCTCCAGGAGGTGCTCGATGTCGGCTTCCTTGGCACCATCGAAGACCGGGGTCGCGATCGGCACGCCGCGGCGCAGGTTCTGGCTCATCTCGGCCAGCTCCTGGTCCGACATCCCGTCGAGATCGGCACCGTCTTCATAGATGTCCTTCAGGCGAGTCCGGAGGGCCATGCCGTCCTGGCTCTTCTGGTAGGCATCTACGGCCTGCGCGACCTGCCGGCCGAGACCGGCCGCGGCCCAGCCAAGGTGGGTCTCGAGGATCTGACCGACGTTCATGCGCGACGGAACGCCCAGCGGGTTCAGCACGATGTCCGCATGGGTGCCGTCCTCGAGGAACGGCATGTCCTCGATCGGGACGATCTTGGACACGACGCCCTTGTTGCCGTGACGGCCGGCCATCTTATCGCCCGGCTGGATTTTCCGCTTCACGGCCACGAAGACCTTGACCATCTTCATGACGCCGGGCGGGAGCTCGTCGCCGCGCTGCAGCTTCTCGACCTTGTCGAGGAAGCGCTGCTCCAGCCGCTTCTTCGACTCGTCATACTGCTTCTGGATCGCTTCCAGCTCGACCATGACCTTGTCGTCGAGGACGGCGAAGGCCCACCATTGCGAGCGCGGGTACTCATTGAGGATGTCGCGCGTCAGCACCGTGTCGCGCTTGAAGCCCTTCGGGCCTGCCACGCCCGTCTGACCGGAGAGGATCTCGGCCAGGCGCGCATACGTGTTGCGATCGAGGATCGCCTGCTCGTCGTCGCGGTCCTTGGCGAGCCGCTCGATCTCCTCGCGCTCGATCGCCTGGGCACGCTCGTCCTTGTCGACCCCGTGCCGGTTGAACACCCGGACCTCAACGACCGTGCCCGTCACGCCCGGAGGGACGCGGAGCGACGTGTCGCGGACGTCGGACGCCTTCTCGCCGAAGATGGCGCGGAGGAGCTTTTCCTCCGGCGTCATCGGGCTCTCGCCCTTCGGGGTGATCTTGCCGACGAGGATGTCGCCCGCCTGCACCTCGGCGCCGATATAGACGATGCCAGCCTCGTCCATGTTCCGAAGCGCCTCTTCCGAGACGTTCGGGATGTCGCGCGTGATCTCTTCGGGGCCGAGCTTCGTGTCGCGCGCCATCACCTCGAATTCCTCGATGTGGATGGACGTGAACACGTCGTCCTTCACGATCCGCTCTGAAAGCAGGATCGAGTCCTCGAAGTTGTAGCCGTTCCACGGCATGAACGCGACGAGCACGTTGCGGCCGAGCGCCAGCTCGCCGAACTCGGTCGAGGGACCGTCAGCGATGATGTCGCCCTTCTGAACGACGTCGCCGACCCGAACCAGAGGCTTCTGCGTGATGCAGGTGTTCTGGTTCGAGCGCTGGAACTTTTGCAGCCGATAGATATCGACCCCCGGGCGAGTCGGGTCCATCTCGCCCGTCGCGCGGACGACGATACGGGTCGCGTCGACCTGATCGACGATGCCCGCGCGGCGCGCCCCGATGGCCGCGCCGGAATCCCGCGCGACGACCGCCTCCATACCGGTGCCGACGAACGGCGCGTCAGCCTGCACGAGCGGCACGGCCTGGCGCTGCATGTTCGAGCCCATGAGGGCGCGGTTAGCGTCGTCGTTCTCGAGGAACGGGATAAGCGCGGCCGCAACTGACACGAGCTGCTTCGGCGACACCTCCATGAGGTCGACGCGGTCCGGCGGCACGACGATGACGTCGCCGGCCTTGCGGACGACGACGAGGTCTTCCGTGAGCCGGCCGTTCCCGTCGACCGCCGCATCCGCCTGGGCGACGTTGTATTTCGCCTCCTCCATGGCCGAGAGGTAGGTCACCTCAGCGGTCACGAGCCCGTCGCGCACCTTCCGGAAGGGCGTCTCGATGAAGCCGTACTTGTTCACGCGCGCGAAGGTCGCGAGGGAATTGATGAGGCCGATATTCGGCCCTTCGGGCGTCTCGATCGGGCAGATGCGGCCGTAATGGGTCGGGTGCACGTCGCGCACCTCGAAGCCCGCGCGCTCACGCGTCAGACCACCCGGGCCAAGCGCCGAAAGACGACGCTTATGCGTGACTTCCGAGAGCGGGTTCGTCTGATCCATGAACTGCGACAGCTGCGACGAGCCGAAGAACTCGCGCACGGCGGCGGCCGCCGGCTTCGCGTTGATCAGATCCTGCGGCATGACCGTGTCGATATCGACGGAAGACATGCGCTCCTTGATCGCGCGCTCCATGCGGAGAAGGCCCAGGCGGTACTGGTTCTCCATGAGCTCGCCGACCGACCGGACGCGGCGGTTGCCGAGATGGTCGATGTCGTCGATCTCGCCCTTGCCGTCGCGCAGATCGACCAGCGCCTTCACGACCGCGATCATGTCCTCGCGCCGGAGCGTCCGGACGGTGTCCGGGCAGTCGAGGTCGAGGCGCATGTTCATCTTCACGCGGCCGACGGCCGAGAGGTCGTAGCGCTCGGCGTCGAAAAATAGCGAGTTGAACATGTTCTCCGCAGTCTCGAGGGTCGGCGGCTCGCCCGGGCGCATGACCCGGTAGATGTCGAACAGCGCACCCTCGCGGGCGGAATTCTTGTCCGCCGCAAGCGTATTGCGGATGTAGGGGCCGACATTGACGTGGTCGATATCGAGGAGCTGGAGCTCGTCGATCCCGAGCTCGGTCAGCATCTTCAGGGACTTTTCGGAGATTTCCTCGCCCGCCTCGGCGTAGATCTCGCCCGTCTCCGGATTGACGAGATCCTCGGCGATGTACTGGCCGACGATGTCGACATCCGGCACGCGAAGGGCCTTGAGACCCTTCTCGGCCATCTGCTTGGCTTGGCGAACGGTCAGCTTCTTGCCCGTCTCGAGCACGACCTCGCCGGTATCGGCGTCGATGAGGTCCGCCATCGCCTTGAAGCCGCGCATCTTGTCGGCCTCGAACGGCGCGCGCCAGCCATCCTTGTCGCGCGTGTAGACGACGCGCGAGTAGAAGGTGTCGAGGATCTCCTCGGAATCCAGGCCGAGCGCGAACAGCAGCGACGTCACCGGGATCTTGCGCTTCCGGTCGATACGCGCGTGCACGATGTCCTTGGCGTCGAACTCGACGTCGAGCCAGGAGCCCCGGTATGGGATGATGCGGGCCGCGAAGAGCAGCTTGCCGGACGAGTGGGTCTTGCCCTTGTCGTGGTCGAAGAAGACGCCTGGCGAGCGGTGCATCTGCGAGACGATCACGCGCTCGGTGCCGTTGACGATGAACGTGCCGTTCTCCGTCATGAGCGGCATCTCGCCCATGTAGACGTCCTGCTCCTTGATGTCCTTGACGGACTTCGCGCCCGTGTCCGGGTCGACATCGAACACGATGAGGCGGAGCGTGACCTTGAGCGGAGCCGAAAAGGTCATGCCGCGCTGGCGGCACTCGTCGACGTCGTATTTCGGGGGCTCGAAGGTGTACTTGACGAACTCGAGCAGCGCGGTGTTGGCGAAGTCGGAGATCGGGAAGACCGACCTGAAGACGGACTGGAGCCCTTCGTCTGGACGGCCCCCATTCGGCTCGTCCACCATCAGAAACTGGTCGTAGGAAGCCTTCTGAACCTCGATCAGGTTCGGCATCTCGACAGCCTCGCCGAGCTTACCGAAGAACTTACGGAGACGCTTGCGGCCTGCCAGCGTGCTGCCCATCATGGAGTTCGCTCCTTAATGCGACTGACCGCGCCCCCTCCGAGGAGGAGGCCTGGTCAATCGCCGCCGCATCCTGCGGCGATCCGGGGGCCGGACCGGGGTCCGGAAATTCAGAGGCCGTCAGAACGGCAGACGGTCCCGGGCGGGAGCCCGAGACCGCAATCCTTATTCAGCTGCCGCGACCAGGCTCTCGCCTGCCGCCCGGTGAAGGAGGGCGTTGCCCTCCAGGCCGAGAACCCCGGGATGTACCCGGGGCCGACGCCGCGCCGGCACGAGCCGGCCTGGCGTCACTTAAGCTCGACCTTGGCGCCGGCCTTCTCGAGCTGAGCCTTGAGCTTCTCGGCATCCTCCTTGGAGACGGCTTCCTTGACCGCTTTCGGAGCGGCCTCGACGAGGTCCTTGGCTTCCTTGAGGCCGAGGCCGGTGATCGCGCGGACCTCCTTGATGACCTCGATCTTCTTGTCGCCGGCGGCGGCAAGCATCACTGTGAACTCGGTCTGCTCCTCGACGGCGGCAGCGCCGCCGCCAGCAGCCGGGCCGGCCGCAACCGCAACCGCGGCCGCAGCGGAGACGCCCCACTTCTCTTCGAGCATCTTCGCCAGCTCGGCCGCCTCGAGGACGGTCAGCGACGAGAGGTCGTCAACGATTTTCGCAAGATCTGCCATGATATGGGTATCCTTGATGGGTTCGAACAGGGGTGGTGAGGGGAAACAGCCTCAGGCCGCTTCGTCCCGCTTGGCATAGGCTCCGAACACACGCGCGAGCTTGGCTGCCGGCGCGTTCGCGAGCTGGGCGACCTTCGTTGCGGGGGCCTGGATGAGGCCGACCAACTTGCCGCGCAGTTCGTCGAGGGAGGGCAGCGTCGCAAGCGAGCGCACGCCTTCCGGGTTCAGAGCGGTCTTGCCCATCGCCCCGCCGAGAATGACCAGCTTGTCGTTGGCCTTGGCGAAGTCGACAGCGACCTTAGGAGCCGCGACCGGATCGCCCGAATAGGCGATCAGGGTAGGACCCTTCATGAGGTCCTGGATGGACGCGACGTCCGTGCCTTCGAGAGCGATCTTGGTAAGGCTGTTCTTGGTGACCTTCACGGTAGCGCCGGCCTGCTTCATCTGCGTGCGCAGCTTCTGCATGTCGGCGACGGTGAGGCCCTTGTAGTGGGCCACCACCACGACGGCGGTCTTCGAGAAGACCCCGTTGAGGCCTGTGACGAGCTCGCTTTTCGCTGCTCTATCCACTTGCTCTCTCCAGTCCCCGGGCGTTTCCGCCCGGCGAGGCGGAACCGAGACTCGGCTCCGCCGGTTACGTTTGCCGCGCCGGGAGGAACCCCTGCGCGACGCTCGAGCGCCCTGTCCGCCCTCGCCCCCGGCAAGGCCGGCGGCTCTGGGCGAGATGGTTCGAACCGTCTACAAATCCCCGCAGGCAGCGGGTCTGATTCGGCTTCCCCGTCTGTGCAGGCGAGATTTAAGCCGCCGGGCCCGAGAGCCCCTTGGCGCCTGCAGTCTCGGACAGAACATGGCCGGATCGGACACGAGGGATCACCTCGGCCCGCCGGCCGCCTCCGCCCGGTTGCCCGGACGGAATGCAAACACGATCACCGGCCGAGAGGCCGGTTTTCGCCTGAATGTGGAGACATGAATCGTCTCTTATCCCGTCCCGGGCGCGATGCCAAGGGCCGGGATGCCGTTGCGGCGAAAAGTCAAGGCTCGCGCCGCAACGGGTCGGTAGAGGCTCAGGCCTGGCCCATCACCGTGGCAGGATCAACCTTCACGCCCGGCCCCATCGAGGACGAGATCGCGATCCGTTGGATATAGGTGCCCTTGGCGCCGGTCGGTTTCGCCTTCTGCACGGCATCCGCAAAGGCGCGGATGTTCTCGACGAGTTTCTGCTCGTCGAACGACGCCTTGCCAACGCCGCCATGCACGATGCCGGCCTTCTCGACGCGGAACTCGACCGCGCCACCCTTGGCACCCTTGACGGCCCCGGCGACGTCCATCGTCACCGTCCCGACACGCGGGTTCGGCATCAGGCCGCGCGGACCGAGCACCTTGCCGAGCCGGCCGACGAGCGGCATCAGATCCGGGGTCGCGATGCAGCGATCGAAGTCGATCGTGCCGCCCTGGATGGTCTCGAGCAGGTCCTCGGCGCCAACGATATCGGCACCCGCTGCACGAGCCTCGTCGGCCTTACCGCCGCGTGCGAACACCGCAACCCGAACCGTACGGCCCGAGCCATTCGGCAGGTTGCAGACGCCGCGGACCATCTGGTCGGCGTGACGGGGGTCAACGCCGAGGTTCATGGCGATCTCGACCGTCTCGTCGAACTTCGCGCCCGCTCGCGACTTCACCAGCGAGACCGCGTCCCCGAGGGGATAGAGCTTTACCCGGTCGATGCCCTCGCGGGCGGCCCGGATACGCTTGCCTTCTTTAGCCATCGTGCCGCCCCCTTACGCCTTGACCTCGAGGCCCATGGCCCGGGCGGAGCCCCGGATCATGGTCATCGCGGACTCGACCGTGTCGCAGTTCATGTCGACCATCTTCTTCTCCGCGATCTCACGGATCTGGGCTTCCGAGATGGAGCCGACGGTCGGGCCCTTGCCGGGCGTCTTCGAGCCGGAGGCCGGCTTCTTCCCGATCTTCAGCCCGGCGGCCCGCTTCAGGAAGTAGGTCACCGGCGGCTGCTTCATGTCGAAGGTGAACGAGCGATCCTGATAGGCCGTGATGACGACCGGGATCGGCGTGCCCTTCTCCATCTGCGCCGTACGCGCGTTGAAGGCCTTGCAGAATTCCATGATGTTGAGACCGCGCTGACCGAGCGCGGGACCGATCGGCGGCGACGGGTTCGCCGCGCCGGCGGGGACCTGAAGCTTCACGTAGCCCGTGATCTTCTTTGCCATGGGAAAGCTCCCGAATGTGCCGCGACCCTGGCAGCCAGCCAGGCCCGAAGCGTTTCAGAAGTCGCGGTGCGATCCCTGTCTCAGGCCCGGCTGGCGACCGGGCGGGATCTCCCGCGAGTGGTGACAGCCTTGCGGCCGTCATTCCCGGGCGATGCGCAGCATCAGACCCGGAACCCACGTTCAAGCTGAACGGTGGGAAGAGGTAGGGCTAGGCGTGGAGCCTAGCCCTGGGTTCCGGGCTCCGCTTCGCGGCCCCGGAATGATCGGTGTCAGCCCTTCTCTACTTGGGTGTATTCGAGTTCGACCGGCGTGGCGCGGCCGAAGATCGAGACCGCGACCTTGAGCCGGGCGCGAGCCTCGTCGACTTCCTCGACGGTGCCGTTGAAGGACGCGAACGGCCCGTCGGCGACCCGGACGGTCTCGCCGACCTCGAAGGAGATGGATGGCTTTGGCCGTTCGATGCCTTCCGCGACCTGGCCCTTGATCCGCTCGGCCTCGGCGTCGGGGATCGGAACCGGCTTCGCCTTGTCCGCACCCAGGAAGCCTGTGACCTTGGGGGTGTTCTTGATGAGGTGGTAGACCTCGTCCGTGAGGTCGCATTTCACGAGAACGTAGCCCGGAAAGAACTTGCGCTCCGCGTCGACCTTCCGGCCGCGACGGACCTCGACGACCTTCTCGAGCGGAACCAGCACCTCCTCGAACTTGTCCGAGAGGTTCCGCTGAGCCGCCTGGTCCTTGATGGATGCCGCGACCTTGTTCTCGAAGTTCGAATAGGCGTGGACGATGTACCAGCGCTTGGCCATTGTTCTGTCTCTTACCCGCCGATCCCGAGAATGAGGCCGACCGCCTTCTGCAGCACGAAGTCGGCGATCAGGAAGAACACGCTCGCCACGACGACCATCACGAAGACCATCGCGGTCGTGATCACCGTCTCCTTGCGGGACGGCCAAGTAACCTTCTCCCCCTCGGAACGAACCTGAGCGAAGAACTCGAAGACACCCGTCCTCGGCTTCTTTCTCTCCGTCCCCGTGGGGCGGGCCGCGTGCAACTTCGACATGATGATAAAAGCTCTGCCCGGCCAACCGGAATAGCGCGGGCAGCCTTCCGGCTCACCGCGCCTGCCATCCAACTTGGCGTGAGATCGCGCTCGCTTAGCCGAAGTTCAAGCGCTTGTCATCTGCCCCGCGCCCGGCCCATCCGGAGACGCTGGCAGGAGTGGAGGGACTCGAACCCCCAACCCCCGGTTTTGGAGACCGGTGCTCTAACCAGTTGAGCTACACTCCTCCGCCACAGGCTTCGCCCGCGACGACGGCCCTCTAGCACATCAGCGCCGACGATTGCCAGACCAGAGACGCGCCACTCACGAGCTGGCGAGTGCTTCTGCCGCCTTCGCGATCGCCTCGGTCGCGGCATACTGGATCATATGCCCCGCGCCTGGAACGATGGCCAACGCGCTGGTCGGCACCTCCTCATGCAGACGGGTCGATTGCCGCTCGACATCCGCGATCCGGTCCCCCTCCCCCGTCATGATCACAACCGGGAGGTCGAGTTCGCCGTAGCGCTGACTCAACCTGTGTGCGGCCGGGATCATGTAGGCCGTCTCCTCGGCGCTGGCCCGGATCTGGCCGGGTCGCAGCGACATCGCGAGCGGGTACCGGGCCCGAAAGTCGGGATCGACCGGCAGCGGCTGGAAGATCCGCTTCACGAAACCCGGCAGGATGGCGCGGGCGAGGAGTGGTGAGATCGTATACGCCATCGCGTCGCCTAGTACCGGCAGCGCCGGGCCGGAGAGGAGCGCAACGTCGAGGCGGGGGGTCGGGTAGTAGTAGCCGGAGAGGAGCAGGAGCCCTCTGACCCGCTCCGGCGCGACAAGCGCCAGCGCGAGGGCCACCATCGCACCCCAGGAATGGCCGACAACAACGGGGTTCTCCACCCCGAGCCGGTCGAGCAGTTCGCGCACGAGTTCGGCCTGCTTCTCAGGCGACCAGATCGTCCCGGGCGGCCGGTCGGAATAGCCGTATCCCGGCCTGTCCGGGACGATGACGCGATGGCTGCGCGCGAGCCGGTCGACGAGCCCGCTCGCGACCATATCCTCGGATGTCGCGCCGTTGCCGTGCAGAAGCAGGATCGGCTCGCCTACCCCGCGGTCGAGATAGTGCAGCCGGACGCCGTCAAGGTTGATGAAGCTACCCGCCGGCGGATTGTCGCTCTCTGCCCGCTCGGTCGCGACCCGGTTGAAGAGCGCCGCCGCGCCGAGCGCCGCGCCCGCAGCGGCCACGCCGCCTACGAGCTTCCAGGGCACGCGGCCTCCGCCCGTCCGCGTCGCCTTTCTTTTCCTCGCCATGTTCCTGCAGCCGCCTGAATGCGACCGAGAACCGTCAGCCAGTCGGGATGTTCCTGGCAGAAGTGGGCAGCGCGGCTGGAGCGGGTGAAGGGAATCGAACCCTCGTCATCAGCTTGGAAGGCTGTTGCTCTACCATTGAGCTACACCCGCGAACCGGCGGCGGGATCATAGGCACGGGTCCGGTGGTGGGGGAAGTAGGACTCGAACCTACGAAGGCATAGCCAGCGGATTTACAGTCCGCCCCCTTTGCCGCTCGGGACATTCCCCCGTCCCCGGACAGCCGGGATCCGCAACGGACCGGCCAATCCCGAGAGCGAACCCTCGGGGACCACGGGGCTTATGGTGACGGGCCTCTCGGGTGTCAACCCGAGGAGGGTTGCCCGACCTGCGGCGATCGCGCCCGGCACTGGACGGGCGGCCCGATCCCCGCGATGGAGCCGGGATGAGACAGAATACAAGATCCGGCGCACCGGGACGGCGGAGCTGGACGGGACGGCGGGGCCGCCAGGGCGGTCGACCGGGACCGCGGCCCGAACATCCCGAAGGCCGCTCCGTCCTCTACGGCTGGCACCCCGTCGCGGAGGCGCTGCGCAATCCGGGTCGTCACCATTTCCGGCTCCTTGCGACCGACAACGGCGCTCGCCGTCTCACGGAAGAGCTCGGCGAGCTTCCCCTCGCCCCGGAAATCGTGCGGGCGGACGAGATCAGCCGCCTTCTCGAGCCGGATGCCGTGCACCAGGGCTTCTATCTCGAATCGGAGCCGCTCGAGGGGCCAAGCCTCGAGACCTTGGGCGACGGGGCACTCGTTCTCGCGCTCGACCAAATTACTGACCCGCACAATGTCGGGGCGATCGTCAGGACTGCGGCCGCATTCGGGGTCGAGGCGATCGTCACGACCGCCCGGCACAGCCCGGCCGTCACGGGCGTGCTTGCCAAGGCAGCATCGGGAGGGCTCGAACACGTGCCCTTCCTGGTGGTGCGCAACCTCGCCGAGGCGCTGATCGCGCTGGGCGACCGCGGATTCAGGCGAGTGGGGCTCGATTCCGAGGGCGGCACGAGCCTCGCCGAGGTCCCGGCGACGAGGCCGACCATCCTGGTGCTCGGGGCCGAGGGTAAGGGGCTGCGCCAGCGCACCCGCGAATGCTGCGACGTGGTCGCCCGGCTCGACATGCCGGGCGCGATCAAGAGCCTGAACGTCTCGAACGCGGCCGCGATTGCGCTTTACGCACTCAGCGGCCGGACGGGACCTGAATGAACATCGGCCCGGAGGCGAGCCGCCCGGAGGTCGCGCCGGAAGCCTGAATGCCGTTCCTGATGGAGACCTGAGCGGAGCGGCGGCGGGACACGGAGGCGTTGCGGCGCTCGCTCCCGATCACATACAGCGCCGGTGGCGCGACCGGCGACGGCGGGATTCCGATCGTGGTCGGCCATTCCGGCTTGCCGACGGATTTCGGTTCTCCCGCCATAGCCTCCCCGTCGTAAGCGCCGCCGCCACAGTCGCAATCGGCCCCATACGGCAGCCCGTAGAACGCGCCGAAGCCCGGCCCGTACCGGCCAAACCGGCCAAACCGCCTGAAGTCGCCGCGTCGCCGAAAGAATGCGTCGATTGCACCGAACCTCTCGCCCGGAAGCACGCCGAAACCGGCCTGTGCGCTGTAGGTGCCGGGTCGAGGGCCGACAGGGGGCCGTGAAATCAGCCGACCGCTCTGGCCGACGAAGGCGGGACGCGCCCCTACCCCCGCGCCCGCCCGCGGGGCAGACAGGACCGGTGAGAAGGCGCCGGATGCCGCAAGCGCAAGAGCGGCGGCGAGGTACAGGCGGGAGGCTCCGGGCCGCATATGCGACTCTCCATCGTGATTCCGCCTCCTCGTGGGCAAGTATATGGGCGCCGCGACCAGGTCCCGCAACGAAGGTGCTAAGACATAGGTTGCACGACCAATTGCCGAGCGTGGAATCATCGACGCTGGTGCGGCCCTATCCTATGCCGAATGGGCGAAAAAAGGGGGCGTTCGCGGGCGCGATTCGCGGCCGGGCGCCAAGCAAGTGGAGAAAGCGCCATGGCCGTCGCAGCCACATCTACAGCACACGGGGTCCCCAGGCCCATGTCGGCCGAAGAACGCAAAGTCATCATTGCGTCCTCCGCCGGCACCGTCTTCGAGTGGTACGACTTCTACCTTGCGGGTTCGCTCGCGGCGAACATCGCAGCGAACTTCGTCCCGGGTAACAACGACACCGCCAAGTTCATCTTCGTGCTATTCGGCTTCGCCGCCGGCTTCGCGGTCCGGCCCTTCGGGGCCATCTTCTTCGGACGCCTCGGCGACCTGATCGGGCGCAAGTACACCTTCCTCGTCACCATGACGGTCATGGGTATCGCGACCTTCGTAGTCGGCCTGCTGCCCGGCTACGCGACCATCGGCTATCTAGCGCCTGTCATCTTCATCATCTGCCGCCTGCTCCAGGGCTTGGCGCTCGGCGGCGAATATGGCGGTGCGGCTACCTACGTTGCCGAGCATGCCCCACAGGGCCGGCGCGGATTCTACACCTCCTGGATCCAGACGACGGCGACCGTCGGCCTGATGTTGTCGCTCATCGTGATCCTGACGCTGCGGCTCAGCATGACGCCGGAAGCCTTCGCGGATTACGGCTGGCGCATTCCGTTCCTGCTTTCGATCATCCTTCTCGGGTTCTCCATCTGGATCCGGCTGCAGCTCGCCGAGTCGCCAGCGTTCCAGAAGATGAAGGAAGAGGGCACCGGCTCAAAGGCGCCGCTTTCGGAGGCCTTCGGCCGCTGGGACAACATCAAGATCGGACTGATCGCGCTGATCGGCGGCACGGCCGGCCAGGCTGTCGTTTGGTACACGGGGCAGTTCTACGCCCTGTTCTTCCTGACGCAGACGCTTAAGGTCGATGGCACGACGGCGAACCTCGTTATCGCCATCTCGCTCCTGATCGGCACGCCCTTCTTCATCCTGTTCGGATGGCTCTCGGACAAGATCGGCCGCAAGCCGATCCTGCTCGCGGGCTGCCTGATCGCCGCAGCGACCTACTTCCCGCTCTTCACGCAGATCGCCAAGGTCGCCAATCCGCGGCTGATTTCGGCCACGGAGAACGTGAAGGTCGTGCTGACGGCCGATCCGGCGCAGTGCGGTACACTGTTTGATCCGGTCGGCGTGCGGACCTTCACGCGCCCGTGCGACGTGATCCGGCGGACGCTCGCGACCAACTCGATCCACTATGATCTGGCTGCTGGTCCGGCGGGCTCGCCGCTCACGGCCAAGATCAACGGCACTGACGTCCCGAGCATCGACGGGACCGGATCCAACGTGGTCGCGGCGGCTCAGGCCGCTGGCTACCCCAAGGCCGGGGATGCCAGCATCCTGAGGACGCCCTCGGTCGGCACCGTGCTGACGGATAGCCGGTCGCTGACGCTGATCGGTCTGCTGTTCCTCCTCGTCCTCTATGTGACGATGGTCTACGGCCCGATCGCGGCGCTCCTGGTCGAGTTGTTCCCGACCCGGATCCGGTACACCGGGATGTCGCTGCCCTACCACATCGGCAACGGCTGGTTCGGCGGCTTCCTGCCCCCGACCGCCTTTGCCATCGTGGCCGCCAGCGGCAACATCTTCTCCGGCCTCTGGTACCCGATCATATTCGCACTGATGACCTTCGTGGTCGGGCTGCTCTTCCTGCCCGAGACCAAGGACCGGGACATCTTCACCTACGATCCTCACGGCCGCTGACCAGCGGCAGCCAGTGACGAACCGAAAGCCCCGCCCCGTGCGGGGCTTTCTTTTTGAGGACGGGGGCCGGGCGGCCCTTATCCCTGACAAAGCCGGGTCAGGAGGCTGAGCGCATTCGCCGTAGCGGCACCCGAGGCGGTGTTGTCGAAGATGCACCACGTCTCGACCGCCGCGCCCGCCACATGCGCAGCCAGGGTGTCGAGGTAGGCCCCGTCGTAGGCGGAATAGTAGGTCCGCGGCGAGCCGTGCAGCCGGATGTAGACGAGGCCTGGCCAGCCGCCCGGTTCGACCGCTTCGGGAACGCGGGCTGGATCCGCCGCGACGCGCGCGACTCTATGCTCTCGAAGGAGCGCTTCCGGCCCTGGACCGAACCAGGAGGGGTGCCGCGGCTCCAGGACCACGGGCCCTTCATGCCGTTTCCGCAGATGCTGCAGGAACGCGTTCGCCACCTCTGCCTCGAAGGCGAGCTTCGGCGGAAGCTGGACCAGGAGCGGGCCGAGCTTCGGACCGAGGGTGCGGACCTCGCCGAGGAAGCGGTCGAGCTCTGCCTCGGCCGCGACCAGCCGCAGGTCATGCGTAATCGTCCTCGGCAACTTGGCGGCGAAGCGGAAGCTGTCGGGCACGGACTCCGCCCATCGGGTGTAGGTGCTGGGCCGGTGTGGCCGGTGGAAGCTCGAATTGATCTCTGCCGCTACGAAACGCGCGGCGTAGCGCTCGAGGGCGCTCCCCTCCTCTGGAAACGCATCGGCCACGGCGCGCGGGATCGCCCAGCCGGCGGTTCCGATCCGGAGGAGGCTCAATCGTTCGCGCCGCGCAACGCCTCGCAGACCGCGTCGGTGACCTGCCGGGTCGTGGCCGGCCCGCCGAGATCGGGTGTGTGCAGGTCCGGCTCTGCCGTGACCCGCTCGACAGCGCGCATGAGCCGCTCGCTCGCGTCGCGCTCCCCGAGATGTTCCAGCATCATCGAGGCGGTCCAGAAGGCGCCGACCGGGTTCGCGATCCCCTTCCCCGTGATGTCGAAAGCCGAGCCGTGGATGGGCTCGAACATGGAGGGGGTCTTGCGCTCCGGATTCAGGTTGGCGGTCGGCGCGATGCCGAGCGATCCGGCGAGCGCGGCGGCGAGATCAGACAGGATGTCGGCATGGAGGTTCGTGGCCACGATCGTGTCGAGCGTGCCCGGCCGGAGCGTCATCCGCATGGTCATGGCGTCAACCAGCATCTTGTCCCAAGTCACGTCTGAGAACTCGGCCGCGACCTCCGCCGCGATCTCGTCCCACATCACCATCGCGTGGCGCTGCGCGTTCGACTTCGTGACGACAGTCAGGAGCTTGCGCGGACGCGACTGCGCGAGCCGGAAGGCGTGGCGCATGATGCGGAGCACGCCGGCGCGCGTGAACATCGAGACGTCCGTCGCGACCTCCTCCGGAAGCCCCCGGTGCACGCGACCGCCGACCCCGGCATACTCGCCCTCCGAATTCTCGCGCACGATCACCCAGTCGAGCTCGGGACCGGAGACGTTGCGCAGCGGGCTCGTGATGCCCGGCAAGATGCGGGTCGGGCGCACATTCGCGTATTGATCGAGCGGCTGGCAGATGGCGAGGCGCAGCCCCCAAAGGGTCAGATGGTCCGGGATGTCCGGCGCGCCGACCGCCCCGAAATAGATGGCGTCGAAGGGCCGAAGCTGATCCGCGCCGCCGTCGGGCATCATCACACCGTGACGTCGAAAATAGTCCGAGCCCCAGTCCAAATGCTCGACCTGGAGCTCGAACCCGCCGTCGCGCTCGGCGCAGGCGCGAAGCACCTCCAGGCCGGCTTCGATTACCTCCGGCCCGATGCCGTCGCCGCCGATCGCGGCGATCCTGTGGGTGCGCATCCCTGTTCCGTTCTGCTGTTGAGCTACCCGGCGGCGCCGGTCAGTTGACGGTGACGCCGGACTTCTTGATCACCGGCACCCACTTGTCGATCTCGCTCGAGACGAGCTGGCGCAAGGCCTCCGGGCTCTGCCCCGCCTCGTCGGGAAGTTCGGCCCCGAGGTCGAGCAAGCGCTTGCGGGTAGCCTCGTCCTTGAGGGCGGCCCGGGCGGCCGCATTCAGCTTATCCAGAACCGGTTGCGGGGTGCCTTTTGGCGCGAACACCGCGTTCCAGCCGGTCGCCAGGAACTCGGGGAGCCCTTGCTCCGCCGAGGTCGGAACGTCGGGCACGTTCGGCAGCCGGTTCTTCACGGCGACGACCAGCCCCTTCACCTCGCCGGCCTGGATCTGCGGGACGACCCCGACCGTCTGGTCGCAGACATAGTCGATCTGACCGGCGAGTAGCGCATTCAGTGCCGGGCCCGAGCCGCGGAAGGGCACATGCTGCGGCTTCGCGTCGAGCAGCGAGTCGAGAAAAAGGCAGGTCAGGTGCGAGGTCGCGCCGACGCCGCCGGTGCCGTAATTCACCTTCGCCGCATTCGCCTTCACATAGGTCACGAACTCCCGAAAATTCTTCACCGGAAGGTCCTTCTTGGCGACGACCAGCATCGGGGTCGCGGCGGCGTTCATGATCGGCTCGAAATCCGTCCGCGGGTCGTAGGCGAGCTTCGGATAGAGCCCGACGCTCGCGGCCTGCGTGCCGAGATTGCCCATCAGCAGCGTGTAGCCGTCCGGCGCAGCCTTCATGACCCGCGTCACGCCGACGGTGCCGCCTGCCCCCGTCACGTTCTCGATGAGGACCTGCTGGCCGAGCGTCCGGCTCATGCTGTCCCCCATGATGCGGGCGATGATGTCCGTCGGGCCGCCGGCCGCGAAGGGCACCACCATCGTGATCTGCCGCTGCGGATAGCTCTCCTGCGCACCTGCCGCGCCGGCCAGCATCAATCCCACCGCCAGCGCGGTCCAGATCGCCTTCATGCGTTTCTCCCGGATGTTGCTTGGCTCGCGCCCCATGGATGCGGCCGAGCAGCTCTTGTTGTCAGGCGACCTTAGAGCATGGCGGCGACAGATGGAAAACCGCCGCCGGGTGAGGGCAGCATGGCGCCGCGAACCGCTGTCCTGCCCAGTGGTTTCGGTCGCCGAAATCGGCTACATCGCGGCTCCGGTCGCCGGCTTAGCTCAGCGGTAGAGCAGCGGTTTTGTAAACCGAAGGTCGGGGGTTCAATCCCCTCAGCCGGCACCGGATTTTCCATCGTTCGGCGAGATCGAGATCGTGCCCGAACCGCAGCGCGACCTCCTACAGGCCGATGGCTCGCTCTGAGGCGATTCCTTCAAGGACCCAATGGTGCAGCCCGGTCCGACGCCTCCGGCCAACGCCCCGGTACCGAACACTTCCCGCTTGCGCCCGCCGCCTCCGACGGCGCATGTGCGCCCGAACCAGAACCACGAGGCTTTTCGTGCGCGACTTCTTCACCCCAGGGCGCTCGCTTGCCGTCGGGAGCGGCGGCATGGCCGCGACCTCTCACCCGCTCTCGACGCTTGCGGCCGTCGAGGTCCTAAAGTCTGGCGGCAACGCCATGGACGCCGTCATCGCGGCGGTCGCGGTCCAGTGCGTTGTCGAGCCGGCCATGACCGGCATCGGCGGCGATTGCTTCGTCCTCTATTCGAAGAAGGGCGGCGTGCCGGTCGCCCTGAACGGCTCCGGCCGCGCGCCGGCGGGTGCCCGGGCCGAGTGGTTCGCCGAGCAAGACCTGTCTGAGATCGCGGCCACCTCGCCCCATTCCGTCACAGTGCCCGGGGCCGTAGATGCCTGGTGCACGCTCAACGCGGAGCACGGCACCAAGAGCCTCGAGGAGCTCTTCGGCCCGGCCATCCGTTGCGCGGAGGAGGGCTACCGGGTCGCGCCACGGGTCGCCTTCGACTGGGAGCGCAACACCGCCAAGCTCTCGCACGACCCCGACGCGAAGGCCGCATTTCTCCCCGGCGGCAACGCCCCGCAGGTCGGGAACCTGATGCGCCTGCCGGCGCTCGCGAACACGCTGCGGCGGATCGCCAAGGAGGGCCGGTCGGCCTTCTACGAGGGCGAGGTCGCGGCCGAAATCGTCGCCAAGCTGAGCGGGCTCGGCGGCCATCATAACGAAGCGGATTTCGCCGCCCAGCGCTCCACGCCGGTAGAACCGATCCGCACCCGTTTCCGCGACGTCGACGTCTACGAGTGCCCGCCGAACGGCCAGGGCCTCATCGCGCTGATGATGCTGAACCTCGCTGATCACGTGGACCTGAAGGGCGGTTCCATCGCCGACCGGACCCACGTGCTCGCCGAGATCACCAAGGCCTCCTACCACGCACGCGACTCGCATCTCTGTGATCCGGAGCATGGCGAACTGCCCGTCGAGCATTTCCTGTCGCAGGACTGGGTCCGCCGGGTGCTGCCGCATATCGATGCGAAGCGCGCGAAGGCGCTGCCGACCTGGGACGAGGTCGCGCACAAGGACACGGTCTACCTCACGGTGGTCGACCGCGACCTGAACGCCGTGTCCTTCATCAACTCGCTCTTCGGCGCCTTCGGGTCCGGCATCCTGGCGCCGAGATCGGGCGTGCTGCTGCATCACCGTGGCAGCGCCTTCCGGACACTCCCGGGCCATCCGAACGCCATCGGGCCGGGCAAGCGACCACTCCACACGATCATCCCCGGGATGGTGATGAGGAACGGCCGCGCCATCATGCCGTTCGGCGTCATGGGCGGGCAGTATCAGGCGACCGGCCATGTGGATTTCCTGTCCAAGATCTTCGACCTCGGCCTCGACATCCAGGAGGCCTCCGACGCGCCGCGGTCCTTCGCGACGGAGGGCCGGCTTCAGCTCGAGCCCACCTTCCCAGCCGAGGTCGTGGAGGACCTCCGCCGGCGTGGGCACGAGATCGAGATCGTGGACTCCGCAATCGGCGGCTGCCAGGCGATCATGATCGACCATGACCGAGGCGCGCTCTTCGGCGCCTCGGATCACCGCAAGGACGGGTGCGCGCTCGGGATATAAGCCATGCAGACCGGCGCGCTCTCCCTGCCCGAGATCCCGGCCATCGATCAAAGGCCCAGGGAAGCGCTCCGGGCCAAGGTCGACGGCAAGGCGAAGCCGCCGGGCTCGCTCGGCCGGATCGAGGATCTCGCAATCCGGCTCGGCCTCATCCAGGGAACGACCGAGCCGCGCGCGCAGCGCGCGACGCTCCTTGTCTTCGCCGGCGACCACGGCCTGACCGAGGAGGGCGTCTCTGCCTATCCGCAGACCGTGACCGCCGCGATGGTCAGGACGTTCCTGGCCGGCCGCGGCACCGCGAACGCCTTCGCCCGGGCGGTCGGGGCGGAGCTGCGCGTGGTCGATGCGGGGGTCGCGTCGGACCTGCCGGTGCACCCCGACCTGATCGACCGCAAGATCCGCCGCGGGACGCGCAACGCCGCCCGCGGGCCGGCGATGACAGCAGGCGAGCTAGAGGCGGCGCTGTCCGCCGGCGCGGAACTCGCAGCCGAGGTGGGCGCGGACGTCATCGTGCTCGGCGAGATGGGGATCGGCAACACCGCTTCAGCGTCGCTGCTCATGCACCGGCTCCTGCCGGCCGCGCTCGACACCTGCATCGGCGCCGGTGCCGGTCATGATCCCGCGGGGCTCGCCCGCAAGCGCGACGCGCTCGCCCGGGCCGCGGGCCGAACCGACGCGACGACTCCGCTCGAGGTACTGGTCGAGTTCGGCGGCTACGAGATTGCCATGATGGCCGGCGCTATCCTCGGCGCGGCCTCCCGCCGCCGGGCGGTGCTCGTGGACGGGTTCATCGTCTCGGCCGCGGCGCTCGCCGCGATCCGGCTCGATCCTGCGGTGCGGGATTACTGCATCTTCGCCCATTGCTCGGCCGAGCGCGGCCATGCCGCCCTGCTGGAAGGGATTGCGGCCGATCCGCTGCTCGATCTCGGCCTGCGGCTCGGCGAGGGCACCGGCGGGCTCCTTGCCCTACCGCTGCTCCGGGCCGCCTGTGGGCTCCTGAACGAGGTCGCGAGCCTCGACGAGGTCCTGTCGGGTGCGGTTTGACCCGCGGCGCGAGATCCAGCTCCTGTCCACGGCGGCGCAGTTCCTGACGCGGCTGCCGGTCCGGCCGAAGCGATACGATCCCGACTGGCTGCCGCGCGGCGCGAAGTACTTCCCGCTCGTCGGCCTCCTGGTCGGCGTTATCGGGGCCGCTCTCCTGCTCATCGCCGACCGGTTCTGGCCGGCTCCCCTGCCCCAGCTCTTGGCGCTCGGGGCCACGATCCTCGCGACCGGCGGGTTCCATGAGGACGGCCTCGCCGATTCGGCCGACAGCCTCGGCGGGTGGACGCGCGAGAAGTGCCTCGAGATCATGAAGGATTCGCGGCTCGGCACCTATGGCGCCCTGGCGCTGATCCTGTGCCTCGCCATCCAGGTTGCGTCCCTTGTCGCGCTCCCCACGGCCGCCGCGGCGGCCGCGTTCGTAGCCGCCCATGCGACCGGACGGCTCCCGCCGGTCCTGACAATGGCCACCCTGCCCTATGCGGGCGAAATCGGAGCCTCGCGGATCGAGCATCGGCGGGACCGGCCGGATGCTGGCGAAGCCGCCACCGCCGCGGTGGTCGCGCTTCTCCCTCTCTTTCTGCTGCCGCCGGACCGGGCGGTCACCGGGCTAGCAGTCGGGAGCCTGGCTGCGGGTCTCGTCGTCTGGCGGCTCTGCCGGACCCTCGGGGGCTATACGGGCGACGTACTCGGCGCGACCGCCGTGGTCTTCCAGACCGGGTTCCTGCTGGGCGTCGCGGCCGATCCCGGCCGCCTCGCCTCGTGAGGCTGATCTGCTGCCCGGCGTCTTCGCTCCCGGAGCTGTGCCGGGAGCACCCGCCGTCGCAGCTCCTGACTTTCGCCTCGCCGGGCAAGCCGGTTCCGGCGGCGCCGGCGGGAGCGATGCATCTCCACCTCGCCTTCAACGACATCGCTGAGCCGCGCACGGGCCTGCTCCCCCCGAGCGAGGAGGACGTCCGGCAGATCGTCGCGTTCGGACGCACCTGGACTGGAGCGCGCGCCCTCCTGGTCAGCTGCGAAGCCGGGATCAGCCGTTCGACGGCGGCGCTCTTCGCTATCGCCTGCGCCCGCCGGCCAGACCTGCCGGAGATCTTTGTCGCGGAGCGGCTCCGGGAGGCCGCGCCCTGCGCCACGCCGAACCAACTCCTTGTATCCTTGGCCGACAGGATCCTTGGACGACAGGATCGCATGATCCGGGCCGTCGCCGCGATCGGCCGCGGGGCGGATTACCGGCCCTATCGCTCATTCGAGCTCGCGCTTCCGTCCGCCGGTTGAACCCGGCACGGCGGCGTGCTTGGTGCCGGGCATGTCGGAGCTGGCGACCACTCTTGTTTTGGGCGGCGCCCGGTCGGGCAAGTCGCGCTACGCCGAGGCGCTCATCGCAGACAGCGGCCTCCAGCGGATCTATGTCGCGACAGCCGCTGCGGCCGATGATGAGATGGCGGACCGCATCTCTCGCCATCGGGAGGATCGCGGCCCGGATTGGCTGACCATCGAGGAGCAGTTCGACCTCGCGGGCGTGCTGTTGCGGGAGGCCCATCCCGGGCGAGCGCTGCTGGTCGACTGCCTGACCCTCTGGCTGTCGAATCTCATGCTGGCGGAGAAGGATACGGGCAAAGCCTCGTGTGAGTTGTGCGGGGTGCTTCCTCGCCTGCCCTGCCCGATTGTGCTTGTCTCGAACGAGGTCGGGATGGGCCTCGTGCCGGAGACGCCGCTCGGCCGCCGCTTCCGTGACGCGCAGGGCCGGTTGAACCAGGCGGTCGCCGCAGCCGTCCCGAACGTCGTCTTCGTCGCGGCGGGCCTGCCGCTCACCCTCAAGCAGGCCGGAACGCCCGGCCCAGGACCTCTCTCATGACGGACCCGGTCGACACGGCGGACCTGAATTCCCGCCATACCGAAAAGATGAAGCAACGCAAGGCGTTGAAAGACGAGCTTCTTTCAACGAAGCAGGACGAGAAGGGGCTTCTCATCGTCCATACCGGGGCCGGCAAGGGCAAGACGTCGGCCGCGCTGGGCATGGTCTTCCGTCACATCGCCTACGACTACCCGGTCGGCGTGGTGCAGTTCATCAAGTCACCCGACTGGGAGACGGGCGAGGCGAAGCTGCTGCGCCGCTTTCCTGAGCTCGCGACCCTGAAAATCATGGGCGAGGGTTTCACCTGGGACACGCAGGACCGCGAGCGGGATATCGCGGCCGCGCGGGCGGCCTGGGAGGCCGCAAAGGAGTTGATCCGCGACGGTCGCCACCGGCTCGTGCTGCTCGACGAACTCAACATCGTGCTGCGCTACGACTACCTGCCTGTCGAGGAGGTCGTTGCGTTCCTGCACGACGAGAAGCCGGACTGGAAGCACGTCGTCGTGACGGGCCGGAATGCCAAGCCGGAGTTGATCGAGGTCGCCGACCTCGTGACGGAAATGACCCTCGTGAAGCACCCGTTCCGCGCCGGCATCAAGGCGCAGAAGGGCATCGAGTATTGAGCGGCCGCGTCCCAGCCCTGATGATCCAGGGCACGGGCTCGAATGTCGGCAAGTCGACATTGGTCGCGGGGTTCTGCCGGGCCTTCGTCCGGCGGGGCCTCTCTGTCCGGCCCTTCAAGCCGCAGAACATGTCGAACAACGCCGCCGTGACAGCCGACGGCGGCGAGATCGGCCGGGCCCAGGCCGTGCAGGCGCGCGCGGCCGGCGTGCCGCCGAGCATCCACATGAACCCGGTCCTCCTGAAGCCTGAGACGGATACGGGCGCGCAGGTCATCGTGCAGGGAAAGCGCCGCGGCACGCTGCGAGCGCGAGATTATGGGGGGCGGAAGGCCGACCTGATGCCGGCCGTGCTCGACAGCTTCGGGCGGATCTCCGATGGCGCCGACCTGGTGCTGATCGAGGGTGCCGGGAGCCCGGCCGAGATCAACCTCCGGGCCGGCGACATCGCCAATATGGGATTCGCGGAGGCGGCGGACGTGCCGGTCGTGCTCGCGGGCGACATTGACCGCGGCGGCGTGATCGCGAGCCTGGTCGGCACGCACGCGGTGCTCGAGCCTGCCGAGCAACAGCGCACAAAGGCGTTTCTGATCAACAAGTTCCGCGGTGATGCTACACTTTTCGCAGAAGGTGAGCGCGCCATAGCCGAGCGCACGGGCTGGACCTCGCTCGGTATCCTGCCCTGGCTGCCTGCCGTCGCCTGGCTGCCGGCCGAGGACGCGCTCGATCTCGACCGCAAGGCCACTGACGCCGGCAGGAGAGAGCGGGTGAAGATCGCCGTCCCGGTCATCGCTCGGATTGCGAATTTCGACGACCTCGACCCGCTCGGGATGGAGCCGGGCGTAGAGCTGATCCTCGTGCCGCCGGGCCAGCCGCTGCCGGGCGACGCGGACCTCGTCATCCTGCCGGGCTCCAAATCGACAATCGGCGACCTCGCCTTCCTGCGCGCGCAGGGCTGGGACATTGACCTTCTCGCCCATCGCCGCCGCGGCGGGGCGGTCCTGGGGCTCTGCGGCGGATACCAGATGCTCGGCCGCACCATCTCCGACCCGGACGGCGTCGAGGGCCCGGCCGGCACCGCGGAAGGCCTTGGTCTGCTCGAGGTCGCGACAGTGCTGACCGGGAATAAGGTCACAGAACCAGCATCCGGGATCCACCTATCCACGCATACATGGATCACAGGATACGAGATCCACCTGGGCCGCACGGAGGGGGCAGATTGCGCGCGTCCCCTCCTCCGCCTCGCTGATGGGCGGCTCGACGGCGCCATCAGCCCGGACGGGCGCGTGGGCGGCTGCTACGTGCATGGGCTGTTCGGCTCCGACGCGTTCCGCCGCGCCTATCTGGCCGGGTTCGGCGCGAGCTCGGACCTCGCCTACGACGCCCGGATCGAGGCAGCCCTCGACGCCCTGGCCGACCATGTCGAGAGACATCTCGACCTCGACCGCATGCTGGCGATCGCGCGGGAACGTTAGGTCAGGACAGCACGAGGAAAGTGAGCAGGGCGTATAGGAGGCCATGCAGCACGGCCGCGCCGCACATCACCCGTAATGCGCGCGAAATGTCGGCCGGGCCGGCATCGCTGCGGCCTGGGGCGTTGAGAAAGGGCTCGTTCACCGGCCCGGCGGCGTAAACCCGGGGCCCGCCGAGGGCGAGCCCGAGGGCTCCCGCCATCGCGGCCTCGGGCCAGCCCGCATTCGGCGAGCGATGGACCGAGGCGTCGCGCAGCAGCACCTGCGTCGCAAGGCCCGGCGAGCCACGCACGACCCACGCGGCGCCTGCGATCAGGAATCCGGCAAGCCGAGCCGGCCCGAGATTGAGCAGGTCGTCAAGCCGGGCGGCCGCCCAGCCGAAATCGCGGTGGCGGACGGAGAGATGGCCGATCATCGAATCCGCCGTGTTCACGGCCTTGTAGGCGACGATCCCAGGCAATCCGAGCAGTGCGAACCAGAAGGCCGGCGCGACGACGCCATCTGAGAAGCTCTCCGCCGTCGACTCGATCGCCGCGCGCGAGACGCCCGCTTCGTCCAGCCGCTCCGGGTCGCGGCCGACGATCATGGACACGGCGCCGCGAGCGGCCGGCAACCCGCCCGCGACAAAGGCGTCGCGCACCGCCCGGACGTGCCCGTAAAGGCTCTTCTGCGCCAGGAACACGGAGGCCAACAGCGCGACCAGGATGTCGCCGCCCGGAAGAGACCGAAGGCCCGACTCGAGGAGAAGCGCGGGCACGAAGGCCACTATCAACAGAGCCGCCACGGACAGAATGCCCGCTGTCCGACGGGTCTCCAGGCTCCAAGTCTCGCGGTTGAACAGGCGGTCGAAGAGGCTGATCAGCCCTCCGAACCAAGCGACGGGATGCGGCACGCGCCGCCAGATCCGGTCCGGATCGCCGATGATTGCGTCCAGAACCAGCGCGAGGAGGAGCACGAGCGGGGCGTCGGCCCTGAACAGCATCAGCGTAACCGCCCGATCTCCACGGCGAGGCGATCGAGAGCGGCCGCGATCTCCGGGCCGCCGCACACCGTCATCTGCTCGGGTAGCACGAGACGGCGTTCCGGCGGATAGCGTTCCCTGAGCGCCGGATGCTGCAAGAGGGCGCTGCCCTGGTCCTCGGCGGCCGTCTCGCTGCGGGAGACGAGGAGCATGTCGGCCTTGAGGGCCACGATCTCCTCCAGGCCGAGCAGGCCACCCTGGGCCCCGAGCGCCGCGCCGGCGTTGCGGAGGCCGACGGTCTCGAGAAAGGAGGTCATCAGCGTGTCGCGTCCCGAGATCCAGCCTCGCCTTTGCAGCGGCAGGACGACGATCGGGCGGGCGAGCGCAGCCGCCCGGGCACGAGAGACCGCGCTCGCGATCTCGGCGATCTTCGCGTCCGCGCGGTCCGGATGACCGAGCAAAACCCCTGCCCGCCGGATCTGGGCGACGACCTGCGAGACCGATGTGGCGGCTTCGAACTCGACCACCTTGAGCCCATGCGCCTTCAGCAGCTCGCGCGTGGCGCGGCGTGTGAAGCGGCCCGCGAGGACGAGGTCTGGCTTCAGCACCAGCACCTCCTCGGCCGTGCCGGACAGGACGGGATAGCGGTCGGCCGCCTCGCGGACCCAGGAGCGGCGCGGATCCCGCACATAGGGGCTGAGCCCGAGGATCTGGTCGGGATCGGCAAGCGAGATTAGGAGCTGGTCGGTGCAGAGGTTGATGGAGACGACGCGCGGTCGCTCGGCTGACGCGGCCGCCGATCCGGGCAGGACCGCCGCGGCAAAAAGCGCGGCCGCCAGCCCCGTTCTCGCCGCCTTCGCCGCCCACCTACGCGCCGCTGCGCCGATCATCGTCAGGGCCGGCCGACATCGTTTCGAGAAGGATCGGAGATGCAGCATGGCGGCGACCTGGACGAGGCGGCTTCGCGATTCGGCGGGAGCGATTCGGCCTGGCTCGACCTCTCGACCGGGATCAACCCGCATCCCTGGCCGGTGCCGGACGAACTGCGCGACCAGGGCTGGGAGCGCCTGCCCTCCGGATCGGACGTTGCGCACCTGATCAGCGCGGCCCGCACTGCCTATGGAGTGCCTCCGAGAGCAGTCATCGCTGCCGCACCCGGCACGCAGGCCATCATCCAGTGGCTGCCCTGCCTCGCACCGCGCCGCCCGGTCGCGATCGTCAGCCCGACCTATACCGAGCACGAGACGGTGTGGCGCGGCCACGGCTTCCAGGTGGAGCAGATCCGCTCGCTCGCCGAGGCGGGCGATGGCGGGCGGCACGTGGTCATCGTCAACCCGAACAATCCCGATGGGCGCATCGCCGGCCGGGCGCAAATCCTGGCAGCGGCCGCGAATTGCCGGCGCCATCATACCTGGCTCGTAGTCGACGAATCCTTCGCCGACGTCGATCCGACCTGCAGCGTCGTGCGCGATTGCGGCGAGTTGCCGATCCTGGTCCTCCGCTCGTTCGGCAAGTTCTATGGCCTTGCCGGGCTGCGCCTCGGGTTTGCGATCGCGGCGCCCGCTATTGCTGAGAAGGTCGCGCGAGCGCTCGGGCTTTGGCCCGTCGCAGGCCCTGCTATCGCGGCCGGCACGGCGGCGCTCGCCGACACTGCCTGGGCGGCCGCCATGCGGGGCCGGCTGGCAAGCGAAGCCGAAGCGCTCGACGAGAGGCTCTCTGCCGCGGGCCTGCGGGTGGTCGGCGGGACGAGCCTCTTCCGGCTTGTCGAGCATCCGCGCGCCGGGCGCCTGCACGAGGCGCTCGCTTCGCGCCGCATCTGGACGCGGCGCTTCCTTTGGTCCTCGACGCTGCTGCGCATCGGCCTGCCGCCGGACGAGGCCGCCTCGGTCAGGCTCTCGAACGCCCTCGCGGCATCTCTGCGCGAGATCGAGGCTGGCCGTCAGGACCATGGGACCAGGACCGGCGCGCCCTGATGGGCGCCGAGATAGGCCTCGATGCCAAAGACACGGCGTAGCAGGTCCGGCGCGAGTGCGTCGGCCGGTAGTCCGAACGCGGCGAGACGCCCTTCGTGCAGCACCGCGACGGCATCGGCATGGCGCGCGGCTAACCCAAGGTCGTGCGTGACGGCGACGACGAGGGCGCCAGCCACCGCCCTTGCCCGCAGGGCCCGCATGACGTCGATCTGATACCGCGGGTCGAGCGCTGCCGTCGGCTCGTCGGCGAGGATCACGGGCGCGCCCGCTGCGAAGACGCGCGCGAGCGCGACGCGGGCGCGCTCGCCCCCCGAGAGAGCGGTGACCGACCGATGGGCAAGCGCCTCCGTGTCGGTGAGCCGCATCGCGTCCGCAACTGCCTGCCGGTCGGTCTCGCCGAGCCGGTCCGGGTCCGCCGCTCCATGCGGAAAACGACCGAGGGCCACGATGTCGCGCGCCGGCAGCGGCCAATGCACTTCATGACCCTGGGGCAGGTAGGCGATCCGGCGCGCCCGCTCCCGGGCTGAGAGCCGCGTCAGATCCTCGGTCCCGAGCGCGATCTGCCCAGAGTGGGGGACGAGGCCGATCACGGCTCGAAGGAGCGACGTCTTGCCCGCACCGTTCGGGCCGACGATTGCAACGAAGGTGCCGGGCGACAGGTCGAGCGACACCTCGGTCAGCACCGGGCGTCCGCCGAGCCGGACTGAAACGCCGCGGAGGCGCAGTTCGGCCGTCATGCGACGAGCCCCGCCCCGAGCCGGCGCCGCTCGCGCAGGATCAGGTAGAGGAAGAAGGGCACGCCGATCAGCGAGGTCAGCACGCCGACCTTGATGTCCGTTGTCGACGGGATGATCCGCACCGCGATGTCGGCTGCGGTGAGGAGGCAGGATCCGGCAAGCGCCGCCGGCAGGAGCAAGCGGGCGGGATCGTAGCGCACAAGAGGCCGCACCAGATGCGGGGCGACGAGCCCGATGAAGCCGATCGTTCCCGCGACCGCGACCGAAGCGCCGACCCCGAGCGCGACCCCGACGATCACGACGAGGCGCAGCCGGGCGACGTTCACACCGAGGCTCTGCGCTGCCTCCTCGCCCAGGGTGAGAGCGCGGAAGGAACGAGCATTGGCGGCGAGCAGGACCGCCCCCCCCAGGATGAACGGGAGCGCCATCAGGACGTGGCGCATCGAACGATCCTCGAGAGAGCCGAGGAGCCAGAAGGCAATCTCGAGCGCCGCGAACGGGTTCGGGGCGAGGTTCATGGCGAGCGCGGTTGCGGCGCCCGCAAGGCTCGAAATCGCGAGCCCCGCCAGAATGAGGAGCGTGAGCCCGGCATTGCGGCCGGCTACCGCCACCAGGAGGAACACCGACAGGAAGGCGCCGAGGATCGCCGCGACCGGCAGCGCGAAGGAGAGCGCGTCCGCGAGCCCGAGTGACAGGGTCGCGACCGCCCCGAAAGCGGCGGCCTGCGGTGCTCCGAAGAGCGAGGGCGCCGCAAGCGGATTGCGCAGGAGCCCCTGCATGGCGGCCCCGCAGAGGCCGAGGATGCCGCCGATCACGACGGAAAGGATCGCCCGCGGCAGCCTGATCTCGCGGACGATGACGAGCGCCGTCTCGTCCCCGCGGCCGAAAAGGGCGCCCGCGACAGTCACGGGCGAGAGCCTGACCGGACCGATCCCGAGCGAGAGGACGAAGAGCAGGAGCGCCCCGGCCGCGAGCGCCGCGACCGCGATACCACGCCTGACGCTCCCCTCGCCGCTCACCACGTCACGCTGAGGCCCGCATAGACGGCGCGACCGGTGGTCCCGTAGTTGAGGACTTCCTGGTAGCGCGCATCGGTGATGTTCTCGATCCGGCCGAAGATCTTCCAGGTCGAGTCAAACCGGTACTCGCCATAGATGTCGAGCCGGGCATAGGGCGCGAGCGGCAGCGTCTCGCCGTTGCCGCTGAAGCGCTGCGACACCATCGTGACCCGCGGCTCAATGAGGAGGCGCGGCATGGGCGTGATGCCGAGGCCGATGCGGCCGAGATGGGGCGGCCGGCGCTGCAGCGTCAGGTTCGTGCGCTCGTCCACCGCGTCGAGATACGTGTAGTTGCCGGTCAGCTTCAGGAGTTCAGGCCAGAGCAGAAGCGCCCCCTCAAGCTCCAGGCCCGAGGTCTTGGCACGGGACACGTTGAAGTATCTCGAGGTCGGCGAGTCGAACTCGATCATGTCCTGGAAGCGGTTCCCGAAAACGGTCGCAGACATGGTCAGGCGGCCGTCCCAGAAGGTTTGGTCGATTCCGGCATCCCAGCCGATGCTCGTCTCGGGCATGAGCCCGGGATTTCCGAAGGTCGGGTGGAAGAGCTGGTACAGCGTCGGCGCCTTGCCGCCGGTTCCGCCGGTCGCGCGCAGCTTGGTCCCAGTCTCGGGAATCAGGAAGGCGCCGGTCGCGCGCCAGGTGTCGAAGCTCAGCCGGTTCACCTCGTCGTGCCGACCGCCGGCCGAGAGGATGATGCGATCCCCGATCGGCAGCTGGTACAGAGCGAAGACCGACCTTGTATCCTGCTCGGCTTCGAGCGTGCGCATCCGGACCGTCGGGCCGGGCACGTAGGAGGTGGAGAAGGTCGTCGCCTTCTCGCTTTCGAACCGGCCGCCAAAGGTCAGGGTGCCGAAGCTCTCCAGTCGGAGGTCGCCCTGGTACTCCGTCCCGACCCGGTCGCCTCGGAACTCCGTCAGGGCCTCGCTCGTGACCCGAACCGGGTTCGCCCGGAACGTGTAGTCGCGGAACTCGCGGTCGGTCTGGTTCGCATAGACCTGCAGCGTGTGCGTGAGAGGGCCCTGCTCCGCCGTGCCCTTGCTCCAGATCTGCGTCAGCGTGCGGGTGGTTTCGGCGGGGGTGTCCGGGAAAATCCGGCTGTTCCCGGTGGAGACGATGTTCCGCGGCAGCGTGGATGAGCCCGCGTCGTATTCCGAGAAGGTGCGGAACGACATGATGCCCATTTCGAGCTTCACGCCCTCGCCGGCATCATAGCCGATGCGGCCGTAGCCGCCCCAGCGCGTGAACCCGTCGGCCTCGAATTTGCCGAACCGCCGCTCGAGCTGCGGGATGCGGTAGCCGAAACGCGAGAAGCCGTTGCTGGTCTGCCCGCCGCCCGAAAAGGCATAGGACCAGGGTCCGATCGAGCCGGCCGCCGTCGCGCTCGAGTTGAAGGTGCCGTAGGAGCCGCCTTCCGTGCGCGCCTCCAAATTCGGCTGCCCTCCCCCGGCCTTCGTGATGATGTTCACGACACCGCCGATCGCGTCCGAGCCGTAGAGTGCGCTTTGCGGCCCACGCAACACCTCGATCCGGTCAATCGCGGTCGGGAGCAGGTTGGAGAAGTCAAACTCGCCGCTGGCCGAGGTCGGGTCGTTCACCCGGATCCCGTCGATCAGAACGAGCGTCTGTCCCGTATTGGCCCCGCGCAGCCGAACGACCGTTGTGGAGCCCGGCCCGCCCGTGTCGGAGATGTCGAGGCCGGGCACGCTGCGTAGCGCATCGACGAGGTTCGTCGGGTTGAAGCTCTGGAGCTCTTCGCGCGTCACCACCGTGATCGCGCTCGCCGAGCGCCCGATCGGCTCGGGTCGGCGATCGGCCGTAACGACGATGTCGGGAAGGGCAACCGCCTGGTCGGCACCTTGCCCGAACGCCGGCCCACCGAGGGCGACGAGCGACACGAAAGACAGGAACAGCGGCGTTGCGCCGCTGGGGGAACGAAGCATGACATCTCCTCGCGGCCCACCGCCGCAGGTCTGGGGTCACGCTTCCGGCCGGTCTCCTGGCTCGCGGATCATCGCCTCGCTCCGCCTTCCCGGCTTCTCAGCCAGTGGCATGTTGGAGCGATGCTCTCCGCCTACAGTTGCGGGGGCAGCCGCGGCATGGGGCGTGGTCAAAGACCCGGCCCGCACCGCATTCCCGTTTCACCTCGTGTTACCGAGGCACCGAAAGCCCGCTCAATGAGCATGCCCCGACTGCCGGCGGCAAGCGGGTCCGGCAGCACCGCGCCGGCCCAGACAAGGTTGAGACATTCCGGCCACAGCCGGTCAGGGGTGCTTGGCGAAGACGAGGCTGAGATTGTTGGCCGGCATCTCGATGCGCCGTGAGAGCCTGAAGCCGTGCAGGCCCGCGAGCGCGATGACGTCTCCGAGATCCCGCAATCCCCAGGCGGGATCACGGGCACGGAGGCTGGCATCGAAAGCTTCGTTGCTCGGCGCCGTTGCACGCCCGACCTCCCGGTAAGGCCCGTAAAGAACAATCGCGCCCTCCGGGCCGAGGATGCTGGACGCTCCTTCGAAAAGGCCCTGCGTCGCCTCCCAAGGAGAGATGTGCACCATGTTGATCGCAACGACGGCATCGGCCCGGTCAGCGGGCCAGGTCTTCGCGGAGGCGTCCAGATGCAGGGGCGCCCTCAGGTTCGGCAGGCTAGCCGCTACGCGGTGGGCCTCGATGCTGGCGAGCGCGTCGGTATCCCGATCCGTCGGCTGCCACACGATCTCGGGCAGGTGCCGCGCGAAAAAGGCGGCGTGCTCGCCCGTTCCACTCGCGATTTCGAGCACGAGGCCGCGGGGCGGAAGGACCTCGCGCAGCACTGCGAGGATCGGCTCCCGGTTACGCGCTGTCGGAGCAGAGGTCAGAGCGAGGTTCGGAATCGGCGCCATCCCGCCCTGTCGAAGTCTCCCCCGGTCGATCGATTGGCCTGCACGAGACTCAGCGGGTTGCAACCGACCCCGTCATGAGGCCCCGCATGGCTGCGCGGTCGAACGGCTCGCGAACGACCGAGCTCTCGAACACCGTCGTCTTGATGCCGGTCTCGAAATCGTACGACACCGAACGGGGAACGAGCGGCGCTACCTTGACCTCCCCGGAGAGCGCAGGGCTTGGCACTGGGGCGGCCGCTACCGAGTTCGTGGAGAGTGGACCGGAGGTCGCTTCGGGAACCGAGGCCGCCGCCGGTGCCGGCTGTAACGCGAGAGAGGCGGACACGCTGGCCGACGAGGATTCGCTTTTCACCTTCAACTCGTCGGCCCGGGCCTGGAGAGCGCGACGGAGTTTGAGAACCCGCTCCTCGGCCGCGATCCCACTCTCGTCGGCCGGAGGCACCGGCCCGACTGCAGCGGTGACGAGTGCGGCTTCGACGTCCGGGAGGCCGGCAACGGGCTTCCTGTCAGCCAGGGTGCCCGTCGTTGTGGGCATGCTTGCCGAGACCGGCTCCGCGCGTCGTGTCTCCTGCGGGATGGCGTCCCGTCGGATCTCGGGCGGGAGCGCTGCGAGGGTCACCGAGGCAGGAACCTCGATTACCGGACGGCGACCGGTTCTGAGGCTGGCGACATGGCGCGCGCGGGATGAGCGCATCGTCCGGCCGGACTTCGGGAACTGGCCCGTGACCCAGCGGCCGTTGATGCGTTTCCGCGTATAAAACTGGGCCGCCTCGGCCGAGCTCACGCCGACGATCCCAAAGGTGATCGTCGATGACGCCATGTATCCGCCGAGGGCAATTCCGGCCGTGACCGCTGCCCTCACGCACATGCTCATGCGCATGAGAGTACTCCTGTTACACCAAGCCTCTTTGGACGATCAGCTTGACAGGTGCAACCCAACCCCGAATCAGCCCGTTCATCGGACGCCGCGCAATGGACGGAAACCTTAATAGTCCCGCGACCGGTACTGATCTTATCAAGCGGTTTGGATCATCCTTGCGGCACGCAGAGCAACAGCCAAGCGTGGCAGCGGCAAGGCAGGGCGCCGGCCGGAACTAGACGGTCCTGAACGGCCGGATCTGGACGCCCGCCGCCTCGAGCACGTCGCGAACGCGCCGGGCCATGGCGATCGCGGTCGGGCCGTCGCCATGGACGCAGATCGTCTCGATCCTGGCCGGAATGCGCTTCCCCGAGGCGCAGAGGATCACGCCCTCCCGCACCATGGCGAGAACACGCTGGGCGGCCTCCTCCGCGTTGTGCAGGACGGAGCCGGGCTTCTTGCGGCTCATCAGCTGCCCATCATCCTCGTACGCGCGGTCGGCGAAGATCTCGGCCGCCTGTGCGAGGCCGTATTCCTCGGCCGCGCGCTCCGTCGGCAGGCCGGGCATTGTGACGTAGACGAGGGACGGATCGACTCCCTTGATTGCTCGGCCGATGGCTCGTGCGAAGTCCGGCTCCTCGTTCGTCAGGTTGCCGAGCGAGCCATGCGCCTTGACGTGCGTCACCTTATGCCCGGCGAGCGCCGCGCAGGCCTGCATGGCGCCGATCTGGTAGGCAACCATGCGCTCGATCTCGGCCATCGTGTCGCCCCGGATCACCCGACGGCCGAACCCCCAGAGATCATTGAAGCCGGGATGCGCGCCGACGGAGACGCCCCGCTCCTTCGCGATCCGCGCCGTCTCCACCATGATGTTGGGGTCGCCGGCATGGTAGCCGCAGGCGATATTGGTGGAGGTGACGATGTCCAGCATCGCGGCGTCGTCGCCCAGCGTCCAGCGGCCGTAGCCCTCCCCCATGTCGCAGTTGAGGTCGACTTCCATCAGACCAGCACCGGCTGCGGCGGACGTTCCGTCACCTCGAAGAGCCTGCTGTAGCGCTCGACTTCGGATCGCGGACCCATCGCCTTCGTAGGATTGTCGGAGAGCTTCACGGTCGGTCTCCCATCGGCGGACACGACCTTGCAGACAATCGAGATCGGGTCGAGCTTGCCGTCGGGTACCAGGCCGCGGAGGTCATTCGTCAGCAGCGTACCCCAGCCATAGGCGAGGCGGACCCGTCCGTGGAACTGCCGATGGAGCCGCTCGATAATGTCGATGTCGAGCCCGTCGGAGAAGATGACGAGCTTCGTCATCGGGTCCTCTCCCCGCGAGAGCCACCATTGGATCGCTTCCTCGCCGCCCTCGAACGGGTCCTTGGAATCGACGCGGATGCCCGTCCAGGACGAGACCCATTCCGGCGCGTTCTTGAGGAACCGCGTCGTGCCGTACGTGTCCGGCAGGATCACGAGCAGGTTACCCTGGTAATCCTCCTGCCAGTCGGCGAGCACGTCATAGGGCGCCTGGAGCGTCTCGGCGTCGGTGTCGGCCAGCGCCGCATAGACCATCGGCAGTTCGTGGGCGTTGGTGCCGATCGCCTCGACCTCGCGACGAAGCGCGATCAGGCAGTTCGAGGTGCCCGTGAAGCCTGGCCCGAGGCCTTCGATCATCGCCTGCACGCACCAATCCTGCCACAGGAAGCTGTGCCGGCGGCGGGTGCCGAAATCCGAGATCGACAGGTTCGGCAGGTTCTTCAGCCGCTGGATCTTCTCCCAGACGCGAGTCATCGCGCGGGCGTAAAGGACCTCGAGCTCGAACTTGCCCATGCCCTTGGTGACGCCGCGGCCGCGCAGCTCGTTCAGGATGGCGAGCGACGGGATCTCCCACATCGTGGTCTCGATCCACGGTCCGTGGAATGTGAGCTCGTATTGGCCGTCGACACGCTCGAGCTCGTAATCGGGGTAGCGGAAGCTCTCGAGCCAGGCCACGAAGTCCGGTGAGAACATCTGGCGCTTGCCGTAGAAGGTGTTGCCACGGAGCCAGGTCGACTCGCCCCGCGAGAGCCGCAGCGTCCGGACATGGTCGAGCTGCTCACGCAATTCCCCCTGGTCGATGTAGTCGGCGAGCCGCACGCGCGTGGTGCGGTTCTGAATTCCGAAGGTGACCCCGACGTCCCGATGACGGCGGAAAATCGTCTGCGCCATCAGGAGCTTGTAGAAGTCGGTGTCGAGAACCGAGCGGATGATCGGGTCGATCTTCCAGCTGTGGTTGTAGACCCGTGTGGCGATGTCGACCATCGCGGAACTCACCGTGCGTGAAACCGAAACGGGCTCCTGAGAGGAGCCCGCTGGTCGACATCATGCCCGGCCGGGCCGCCCAAAGCTACCTGTCGGCGAGATCGCCGTTAACTGGCCCGGACCTCGCCTACAGGCCGGACCGTCATGCCGTCAGGCTCACCTTCTTGTTGTCGGCGAGTTCCGTCGGGCTCTCCCCGGTCAGCCGAGCCTTCGCGTACCCGTAGAGTTGCATGACGGTCTTCGACGGGCTGTCCCAGTATTCCCCACCGGTTGGGTGGATGCGGATAAGCGCGATGTCCGGGTCGTCCGAGCCCTTCGGGAACCAGGTCCGCAGCCCCTCGGTCCACATCTCCTTCACCTTCGCCTGATCCCGGACGATCTCAGCGGTGCCGGAGACCGACACGTAGTCCTGGCTGTTTGGATTGGCGTAGGCGAGGTTGACCTGCGAGTCCTTCGAGAGCTCCCGCACCTTAGGCGAGCGCTCGCGGGTGAAGAACCAGAGATCACCGGACGCGTCCGCCGAGTGGTTCCACATCGGTCGGCTGTGCAGGGTCCCGTCCGGCTCGATCGTGGTCATCATGGCGACCTTGATGTCCTTGATGAGCTCGTAGAGCTTCTTCGCGCCTTCATGATGCGTGTGGTCGTGCGCCATGTCCGTCTCCTTCGGGGTGAAATCCGGCTAGCCGCGACGCCGCACGCACAGCTTCGCGCTCCGGCGGTCGCGGCATTTGGGGGAGGAACGGCCGGGCCGTTCGGTTGGTTTCGGACGGCGCGGTCACGGGCTCGTGCGCGCGGCCTTCATCCGCCCGGCGGGATGGCCTAAAGCCGGCAGGCAATCGGGAGAGAACAGTGGCGGTCTCGCGGGAGGAGGTGCTTCGGGCGCTTCAGAATGTAAGGATCGGGGGCGAGCCGCTTCCGGCCTCGGGCCGCCTATCGGAGATCGCGGTCGACCCGAATGGGCGCGTCTCGTTCGGGATCGGGGCGGCCCCGTTCGAAGCAGCGGGGCTCGAGCCGGTGCGGGCTGCGGCCGAATCTGCCGTGAAGGCCCTGCCAGGGGTAGGGCCTGTCTTCGTGATGCTCACGGCGGACCGGCCGGCCACCGGTCCCGGCCCGGGGCGTCCGGCCCCCTCCCCTGGTGCACGCGCACCGGCAGCCCCGCCGCGGGCCCAGGCCGTACCCGGTGTGAAGCGCATCGTCGCGGTCGCGTCCGGCAAGGGCGGGGTCGGCAAGTCCACCCTCTCCTGCAATCTCGCCCTGGCGCTGCGCCTTCAGGGCCTGTCCGTCGGGCTCCTCGATGCCGACATCTACGGCCCGTCCGCCCCGAAGCTCTTCGGCCTGACCGGAAAGCCGCGCCTCGTCGGCGAGCGCATGCTCGAACCGCTCGACGGCTACGGCGTGAAGGTGATGTCGATCGGCTTTCTGGTCGACGAGAGTTCGGCAATGATCTGGCGCGGGCCGATGGTGACCTCCGCGATCCAACAGCTCCTCCGCGAGGTCGCGTGGGGCGAGCTCGACGTGCTGATCGTCGACATGCCGCCCGGCACCGGCGACGCGCAGCTCACGATGGCGCAATCCACGCCGCTCACCGGCGCCGTCATCGTCTCGACTCCGCAAGATCTCGCGCTGATCGACGCCCGGCGGGGCGTGGCGATGTTTCAGAAAGTCGAGATCCCGATCCTTGGCGTCGTCGAGAACATGGCGACCTTCGTGTGCCCGCATTGCGGGACGGCCTCGCCCATCTTCGGGCATGGCGGCGCCAGGAAGGAGGCTGAAAAGCTCGGAGTTCCGTTCCTCGGCGAAATCCCGCTCCAGATGGAGATCCGGGAGACATCGGATTCCGGCCGACCAATCGTCGTGACGGAGCCGGGCGCCGCGCCTGCGCGCGCCTTCATGGACGTTGCGCAGAAACTATGGGCTGGGCTTCAGGGGGATGCGGGCCGGCGAGCGGCCCCGCGCATCGTGATCGAGTAGGCAGTAAGGTTAGCGCACGACGACCCGCTGGGCAGGACGGCGAAGCTGGTGCTTCGACTTGTTGACGTCGACCCGCGCCACTGACGCGAAACATCCGAGCAGGCCACCGGCGGCGGCAACGATGAGAACGATTTCCACTGGTACCCTCGTCGAAGCGACAGGAACACGAAGCGACAGGAACACAGTGAACGGCCATGGTTGATGCGCCGTTAATGCCGCGCCCGGCCTTTTTCGCTTCTGCCCAGAAATCACCATATTGACGGCGGTCGGGTGCAGTGATCCGCTCTCGCTGGGTCCGCGCAAAGAGATTCGCGAGTAAACGACAACAAGCTCCAGCCGAGACCGCGTGAAGCGTCGCGTAAAGGGTTTGTTAACCACGTCTCTTTACGGTTCGGTCTGAACAAGGGTGCCCGCGCGCCGATGTGGGCACTGGCGGAGGCATAGAAATGCAACACGCACTCAAGACGCTTTGGACCGACGAGCTAAGCGAGCAGCTTCGCGAGCTGTCGGCTCCCCAGAACCGCCGCCCGGCACCGACCCAGGTCGCCGAGAACGTCGTTCGCGCCCCCTTCCCGCAGCGCGCCATCTCTCCGGGGGTGGCCCCGCAGCAGAAGCCGGAACTCTCCGCGGCGCTCGACGCCGTGGTGAAGGCCGCCGATCTCATCAAGAATGCGCAGGAGCGCGCAGTCTACGCCGAGGAGCAGGCCCGCACGATCGCCGAGCGCACGGCCGAGCAGTTGAACCAGGCCGAGCAGCAGATCCACGCCCTTCAGGAGCGCGCCCGCGCCGCCGAGGAACGCCTGAACGCCGTGACCGAGCGCGCGGCCGAGAAGCTTGCCGATGCCGACGCCCAGATTCGCTCGGCTCGCGAGGAATCAAAGCGCTCCGAGCAGCGCGCCGCGGCTGCCGAACAGCGGGTCAACGAGGAAATGGCCCACGCCAAGGCCCTTCTGAAGGAAGCCGACGAGCGCATCTTCGCGGCCGAGACCCGCGCCATGGAGTCGAAGGAAGACCTCGCCTACCTCGAGAACTACATTCGCGAGCGTTTCGCGCTCTGACGCGGAGAGTCATCCGGGGCGATACGAGGGCCGGGCGCGAGAGCGCACCGGCCCTTTGCTTTTCGAGTCCCTGATCCGAACAAATGCGTCGCGGCGGATCAGGCCGCGTCCGTGGTGACCACGACCGTCCGGTTGTCGGCCGGAAGCCTACCCGGGCTTAGCGCTTCGCTGCGTCGGCTGCATCTCGCGCGAGCCGCAGGGCCTTGAGCTTCGCGGTGTTCTCGTCGCGGGCCTGCTCCGCGGTATCGCGCGTATCGCGGGCCTTCTCTCGCTCTCGCGCCTGAGTCTGGACCTTCTCGAACTCGGCGTCAGCTTTCGCCCGAGCGCTCTTTGTATGCTGGCTCATGCTTGTGCTCCCGGGCGGAGTTCCAGCCCGTTCTCCGCTCTCGTGAGCCACCCGGCGACGAGCGAGCGACGGGGCAGCCGCCCATTGATGCCGCTCACGCCGTGCTCGCGACCTTGCCGCCGATCGCGGCCTGGGCCGCCGCGAGACGGGCAATCGGCACGCGGTAGGGAGAGCAGGACACGTAATCGAGCCCGATCTCGTCGCAGAAGCGCACCGAGGCCGGGTCGCCCCCATGCTCGCCGCAGATGCCGAGCTTGAGGTTGCTGCGAACGCGCCGGCCGCGCTCGACGCCGATCTTCACCAGTTCGCCGACGCCCTCCTGGTCGATTGTGACAAAGGGATCTGCGTCTAGGATGCCCTTCTGCGTGTAGGGGCCGAGGAAAGTCGCGGCATCGTCGCGCGAGATGCCGAGGGCGGTCTGCGTAAGGTCGTTCGTGCCGAAGGAGAAGAACTCGGCCGTCTGGGCGATCTCGTGCGCCTTCAGGCAGGCGCGCGGCAGCTCGATCATGGTGCCCACCTGGTACTCGACCCGCGCACCCTTCTCGTTGAACACCGCCTCCGCCATCGCGTCGACGCGGGCCTTCACCAGGTCGAACTCGGCACGAGTGACGATGAGGGGCACCATGATCTCCGGGACCACGGCTGCACCGGTCTTGGCCTGCGCCTCGACCGCTGCCTCGAGGATGGCGCGGGCCTGCATCTCGGCGATCTCCGGATAGGCGATCGCGATGCGGCAGCCGCGGAACCCGAGCATCGGGTTGAACTCGTGCAGTTCGGCGGCGCGTCGCTTCAGCTTGTCGGCGCTCACGCCCGTCTGCGCGGCAACCTCGGCGATCTCCTTGTCCGTATGCGGCAGGAACTCGTGTAGCGGCGGGTCGAGCAGCCGGATCGTGACCGGCAGGCCCTTCATGATGGTGAAGAGCTCGAGGAAGTCGCCACGCTGATACGGCAGCAGCTTGGCGAGCGCAGCGCGGCGCCCGGCCTCGTCGTCGGCGAGGATCATCTCCCGCACCGCGACAATGCGGTCGCCTTCGAAGAACATATGCTCCGTCCGGCACAGACCGATGCCCTCGGCACCGAAGTTGCGCGCCGTCTCGGCGTCTCGGGGCGTGTCGGCATTGGCCCGGACCTTCAGCTTCCGGCCCTTGTCCGCCCATTCCATGAGGGTCGCGAACTCGCCGGACAGTTCCGGCTCCTGCATGCGCACCGAGCCCTTGAGCACCTGGCCGGTGCCACCATCGATCGTGATCGTCTCGCCCGCCGCGACGGTGACGCCGGAGACCGCGAAGGTCCGCTTCGCATAGTCGACGCGGATCTGGCCGGCGCCGGAGACGCAGGGCTTGCCCATACCGCGCGCGACGACCGCCGCGTGAGAGGTCATGCCGCCACGGGTCGTCAGGATGCCCTCGGCGGCATGCATGCCGTGAATGTCCTCGGGGCTCGTCTCAACCCGGACCAGGATGACCTTGCGGCCGGCCTTCTTCGCCGCCTCCGCCTCGTCGGACGAGAACACGACCTCACCGGATGCAGCGCCAGGCGAGGCCGGCAGGCCCGTCGCGAGCACGTTCCGCTCGGCCTTAGGGTCGATCATCGGATGGAGGAGCTGATCGAGCGAGGCCGGATCGATCCGGTTCACCGCTTCGTCTTGGGAAATCAAACCCTCGCTCGCGAGGTCGACCGCGATGCGGAGCGACGCCCTGGCAGTTCGCTTGCCGGACCGCGTCTGGAGCATCCAGAGCTTCCCCTTCTCAACGGTGAACTCCATGTCCTGCATGTCGCGGTAGTGGCGCTCCAGAATGCCGTAGATGCGGACGAGTTCGGCATAGGCCTCCGGCATCGCCCGTTCCATGGAAGGCTTGTCGGAGCCAGACGCGGTGCGGGCGGCTTCCGTGATGTCCTGCGGCGTGCGGATGCCCGCGACCACGTCCTCGCCCTGCGCGTTGATGAGGAACTCGCCGTACAGCGCGCTCTCGCCCGTGGAGGGGTTTCGGGTGAAGGCGACGCCGGTCGCCGAGGTCTCGCCCATATTGCCGAAGACCATGGCCTGGACGTTCACGGCCGTGCCCCACGAGGCCGGAATGCTGTTCAGCTCGCGGTACTTGATGGCGCGAGCGTTCATCCAGGAACCGAAGACGGCGCCGATCGCGCCCCAAAGCTGCTCCTTGGGGTCCTGAGGAAACGGCTCGCCGAGGTGATCCTGCACGATCTTCTTGTAGCGGGTGATGAGCTCCGCCCAGTCGTCGGCGTTCAGGTCGGTATCAAGCGAGTAGCCCTTGCGGTCCTTGTAGAGGTCGAGCGCCTCCTCGAAATTGTGGTGCTCGACGCCGAGAACGACGTCCGAATACATGGTGATGAAGCGCCGATAGCTGTCATAGGCGAAGCGCCGGTCGTCTGCCTGGCGCGCCACGGCCTCGACCGTGAGGTCGTTCAGGCCAAGGTTCAGGACGGTGTCCATCATGCCCGGCATGGAGGCGCGGGCGCCGGACCGGACGGACACGAGGAGCGGGTTCTCGGCATCGCCGAAGACCTTGCCCGTGAGCCCCCCGACATAGTCCAGCGCGCGCGAGACCTCGGCCTCGAGCTCCGGCGGGTATTGCCGGCCGTGATCGTAGAAGTACGTGCAGACGGAGGTCGGGATCGTGAAACCGGGCGGGACGGGCAAGCCCAGGTTCGACATCTCGGCGAGGTTCGCGCCCTTCCCCCCGAGCAGGTCGCGCATGCTGGATTCGCCCTCGGCCTTGCCGTCGCCGAAGGTGTAGACCCACTTCGCCATGTCGATCGATCCGAGTTCTTGTTTCGTGCCCTGGACCCGGCCGGATTGAACCATACCGCGGGGAAACGCAATTGAGCCGGGGACCCCGTTTCGTGGCGTCATGAACGCACGACCTCGCGGAACGTTTCTGCCCGACGGAGCAAGCGTGCTTGAGCGAACCTGAACCGGACCCGGAGGACTGGCGCGCGCGTTACGGCGGGCTGATCGGCGTTGCCTTCGCGATCCTTCTCGCGCTCGGCGCGATCTGGATGATTGAGCGCATGCGAACCTGGGCGGCGCTCGGCGATTGCGCCCTCACGCGCGCGCCGGCGTGTCGGGCCTTGATCAAGGACTGAGCGGGCGTGCGGCGGACCGCCTGATCCAGCGGCAGGTCAAGACACTGGCACATCGGTTGCGACTCCCTCGGCCGCAACACGAGGTGCCGATGTCGACCTTTGACAATCCGTTGGACGCGAACCGCCGGCTGAGCCGCACGGGCTGCTCATGCGGCCGGCACGCCAGCGAGGCCGATCACGCGGCGGCGCTCAATGCCGACGGGCAGGCCGGCCGCGTCGTCGAGGGTGCGCTCATGCGGGCGCTGTTCCCGCATGACGCGTCGCGCCGGGCGTTCCTGAAGGCCGTCGGCGGACCGGCCTCCCTCGCGGCCATTTCGCAGTTCTTCCCCCTCGCGACCGCGACGGACGCCTTCGCCCAGGCCGCCCCGCTCGAGAAGAAGGACCTGAAGGTCGGCTTCATCCCGATCACCTGCGCGACGCCCATCATCATGGCGGCGCCGATGGGCTTCTACTCGAAGCAGGGTCTGAACGTGGAGGTCGTGAAGACCGCCGGTTGGGCGGTCATTCGAGACAAGGCGCTGAACAAGGAATACGACGCCGCGCATATGCTCTCGCCGATGCCGGTCGCGATCACGGTCGGGGCAGGCTCGAATCCTGTGCCGTACACGGTGCCGGCTATCGAGAACATCAACGGCCAGGCGATCACGCTCGCCATGAAGCACAAGGACAAGCGCGACCCGAAATCCTGGAAGGGCTTCAAGTTCGCCGTGCCCTTTGATTACTCGATGCACAATTACCTGCTCCGCTACTACCTCGCGGAGCACGGCATCGACCCGGACACCGACGTGCAGATCCGCGCTGTGCCGCCGCCCGAGATGGTCGCGAACATGCGGGCGGACAACCTCGACGGCTTCCTCGGTCCCGACCCGATGAACCAGCGCGCCGTCTATGACGGGGTCGGCTTCATCCACATCCTGTCGAAGGACATTTGGGAAGGGCATCCCTGCTGCGCCTTCGCGGCCTCGCGCGAATTCATCACGCAGATGCCGAACACCTATGCGGCGCTGCTGCGCGCCATCGTGGACGCGACCGCCTACGCGTCCAAGGCCGAGAACCGGAAGGAGATCTCGGCCGCGATCGCGCCGGCCAACTACTTGAACCAGCCGCAGATCGTCGTCGAGCAGGTGCTGACCGGCACCTTCGCGGACGGCCTCGGCCAGGTGCAGAAAGTCCCCAACCGCGCCGATTTCGACGCCTTCCCGTGGGAGAGCTTCGCGGTGTGGATGCTGACCCAGATGAAGCGCTGGGGGCAGATCAAGGGCGAGGTTGATTACGCGGCCATCGCGAAACAGGTCTATCTCGCGACCGACGCCCAGAAGCTGATGGCCCAGCAGGGCCTGACCCCGCCGACGGCGACGACCAAGACGTTCTCGGTGATGGGCAAGGCGTTCGATCCGGCGAAGCCAGAGGAATACCTGGCGTCGTTCTCGATCAAGCGGGCCTCGTGATGATCGCGTCGGATCGCTGCTACGTGCCTCATGCTGAGGTGCGAGCGTCAGCGAACCTCGAGGCAAGCACCGTCCTGCATCCTTCGAGGCCCGGCTCCGCCGGGCACCTCAGGATGAGGAGCGTGGTGGAATGACCGCCGCCCCTCGTCTTCAGGCGCTCGCGGTCTCGGCGCTCATCCTCGCCGTCTTCCTGGCCCTCTGGCAGATCGGGATCAGCGGCTCCGGGCCGACGCAGCAGATGGATCCAGAATACGCCAAGCTGATGGGCGCGACGGCGACCGAGGGCAAGTCGGCGATGCCCGGCCCGCTCGAGGTCGGGCGCACCATCTGGGGGCACCTGAAGGACCCGTTCTACGACAAGGGATCGAACGACAAGGGCATCGGTATCCAACTCGCCCACTCGATCGCCCGCGTCGGCCTTGGCTATCTCCTGGCGGTCATCGTCGCGATCCCGATCGGGTTCCTGATCGGCATGTCGCCGCTGATGAGCCGGGCGCTCGACCCGTATATCCAGCTCCTGAAGCCGGTCTCGCCGCTCGCCTGGATGCCGCTTGCCCTCTACACGATCAAGGATTCCGGCATCTCGGCCATCTTCGTGATCTTCATCTGCTCGCTCTGGCCGATGCTGATCAATACCGCCTTCGGCGTCGCGAGCGTCCGGCGCGAATGGCTGAACGTCGCCCGCACGCTCGAGGTCGGGCCGCTGCGCCGCGCCTTCACGGTCATCCTGCCGGCCGCGGCCCCGACGATCCTGACCGGCATGCGGATCTCGATTGGCATCGCCTGGCTCGTGATCGTCGCGGCCGAGATGCTCGTCGGCGGAACGGGCATCGGCTACTTCGTATGGAACGAGTGGAATAACCTCAGCATCACCAATGTGATCACCTCCATCCTGGTGATCGGGCTTGTCGGCATGATCCTGGACCTGCTGCTGGCGCAGGCTCAGAAGCTCGTCACGTTTCCGGAGTGAGCCCGATGGACGACAGGCTCATCTCCATCGAGGGCATCGCGAAGCGTTACCCCAAGAAGGGTGGCGGCGAGACGACGATCTTCGCCGACCTGTGGCTCCGGGTCGGGCGCGGCGAATTCGTCTGCGTCATCGGGCATTCCGGCTGCGGCAAGACGACGGTGCTCAACATCCTGGCCGGGCTCGATGCCCCGTCGGACGGAGCGATCATCGTCGACGGCCGGGAGATCTCCGGCCCCTCGCTCGACCGCGCCGTCATTTTCCAGGGCCACGCGCTGCTGCCGTGGAAAAGCGTGCTCGGCAACGTCGCCTATGCGGTCGCGTCGCGCTGGCGCAAGGCGCCGAAAGCCGAGATCGGGGAGCGCGCCCGCCGCGCCATCGCCACCGTCGGCCTCGCCGGCTCGGAGCATAAGCGCCCGGCCGAGCTCTCCGGCGGCATGAAGCAGCGTGTCGGCATTGCCCGCGCGCTCGCCATCGAGCCGAAGATCCTGCTCATGGACGAGCCGTTCTCCGCGCTCGATGCCCTCACCCGTGGCACCCTGCAGGAGGAGGCACGCCGCATCTGCCGCGAAACCGGGCAGACCGTCTACATGATCACCCACGACGTCGACGAGGCCATCTATCTCGCCGACAAGATCGTGCTGATGACGAACGGCCCCGGCGCGCGCATCGCCGAGATCGTCGTGAACCCCCTCCCCACCGACCGGCGTCAGGGCGGGATCCACCACGACCCGAACTACTACGCCATCCGCAACCACCTGATCGATTTCCTGGTCACGCGCTCGGCGACGTTCCGGGACAACCCGCCCGTCGGCTTCGACCCGCGCCACCCGCCCGTGATCCGGCTAGGCGGCGAGACAGCCGAGAGCGCTGCCCCGCCCACGGCCGAAATCGAGGCACCGCGTCTCCGGGCAGTCGCAAGCTGACGCACCCCGGCACCCCCGAGGCAGTCGCCGGCTCCATCCGGACCCACCATCACGCTCCGGAGCCTCGTCGTGGGCTCCGGGTTCCGCTGCGCGGCCCGGAATGACGGGCCGGTCACACAAGGGGAGACCACATGAAACGCGAAGAGCTGACTGAGAAGATCCTGGACGTGAAGCGCGAGAAGGGCTGGACGTGGCGGCACATCTGCGACGAGATCGGCGGCATGTCCGACGTGATGATCGTCGGGGCGCTGCTCGGCCAGATGAAGCTCGTGAAGCCGCAGGCCGCGAAGGCCGCGGAGCTCTTCGGCCTGTCCAAAGCCGAGAAGCGCATGCTCAACGAGATCCCCTATCGGGGCACGGGTACGCCGATGCCGCCGACGGACCCGCTGATCTACCGCTTCTACGAGATGGTGATGGTGAACGGCCCGGCCTGGAAGGAACTCATCCAGGAGGAGTTCGGCGATGGCATCATGTCGGCCATCGACTTCGATTTCCAGTTCGAGCGCATGCCGCACCCCAAGGGCGACCGGGTGAAGATCGGGATGTCCGGCAAATTTCTACCCTACAAGTACTACGGCAATCAGCAGGGAGTCCCTGATTACGGCTTCAAGGAGGAGTGATGTATCCCGAAGCATTCATGGAGGAGGCTTTCGCCATCCCCGCGCCGCGAAGGCGAGCAAGGGCACGGTTCCCTCCGGCCCCTCGGTGGTGAAGGATGGCGAGATCGTCGGGCGCGGGCTCGACCGCGCCCGTGCCCGCTACGACCTGACCCCGCACGGCGAGACGGAGGCGGTGCGGGATGCCTGCCGCAGCCTCAAGACGCAGGATCTCTCGGGCTGCGAGCTCCACGCCTCCTGCAGGCCCTGCGTCTGCGCCATGGAGATGGCGCGGAGTGCGACGATCTAAGGACGCCGCGACCCTTGCGGGCCCACGAGAAGGGTCTGGCGGTGCGGGCCTGCGCCGGTCGGGCCTACCAACCCACCGCCGGACGATGTCTCGATTCAGCTAAGCGCCCAGGCCGGTCATTCAGCCGGACCGGCCGGCGGCTCCGAAGCGGACATATGTTCTTACCAGCCGAACGTCGTTGATGGGTGGATAGCGCTCCGTCGTCGCGTTTCGCACTGCTTAGGCGAAACCCTGCCGGCAATTCCGCAATCCAGCTCCACCTCGGCTCCAGTTACGGACACATATCGGAGGACAGGGCGGCGCGCGTGCGGGGGTCGACGTTCTCGGAAAGCTTGCGGTTGGTTGGCTCTCTGCCGCGCGTTTGGCTGGATAAGGCTCCGGTGACCGGGCGAAGCCCTCTGCGCGGTACGGGAGCCTCTGAGGTCCGGACCCCGAATGCCGCAGCATCAGAGAGCGCTGGACGGGCTCTAGATGTTCGATCCGGCGATTTGTCGAACGAGCCATCACGCCCGACTCGGCGTCATTTCTGCCCGGACGGCGAAGAGAACCTCTTCAGGTGATCCGAGCCTTCGCGTCCTGACCAGACGGCCAGCCTGGCTCACAGCCGGCTCGCCCGAAAATCGGCCGCGATAGCGGCCGCGACAGCCCTGATGACTCATGAGCAGCACCTCTGCTCACATTGCAGCGTCGTCAGCCGGCCGGAGATTCTGCTACCGTAGGAGGTTCGCGCTGAGCGTGACGAGCCCAAACGAGATCAGGACGAGGCAGAGCGACGGGTAGACGAGCGGCATGAGTGGGCCGCGGAGAAATGGGCGGCAATCCTCGGCGCCACGAGGTATTCCCAAAAAGACCAGCGCTATCCCAAGCCCGAGCGACGCCCATCCGAACCACGCCCCCATCCGACATCCTTTGTTGATGGACGAGAGCTCGCACCGATCCAGAGCTGCCTCAAGCTAAGTTCCTGTGCTGCTGCTGGAATTCGCGAGCTGCTCCTGATCGCGAGCTCGCCCGTAGCTACTTTGGAGCCGCGTTCACTGTTGAGGCGCGTCCGGAGCGGGCTCATACCTCCCGATCACCTCCCGGGCAGCAACACTGAAAGTCCAGCTCTGGCCATGGTTGAGCCAGCACTGGATCATTGGCACGTAGGTGCCATGAGAAACGCTTCGATCTACGATTTTCCGAAGATCTACGACCGGGTAATGCAGCCCGGCCCGTGCGAGCCGTTCTACACTAGTCTCGCCAGGATGGCCGATGGACCGGTTCTTGAGCTTGCCTGCGGCACGGGTCGGCTCACGCTGCCGCTCGCGCGGAGCGGCCGACAGGTGGTCGGGCTCGATGCGTCGTCGGCGATGCTGGACCTCGGCCGTGAGAAGGCTGCAGCCGAGGGCTTGGGCATCACCTTCGTCAAAGGGGACATGCGCAGCTTCGACATTGCCCAGCTGTTCTCGCTGATCGTGGTGTCCTGCAATTCCCTCGCGCATCTCACGACCAATGAGGACGTTCGGGCGTGTCTGACGCGCGTGGAGCGCCACCTCGCCCCGGGGGGAGTCCTGGCCTTCGACGTCGTCAACCCGGACGTGCGGGCGCTCGGACGTTCGGGATGCGAAGCGGTCCGCCTCGACGCGGGGCCCAACCCCTGCTCAGGGATCGCCGTTGAGGAGTTCAGCTTCTACGATCCCATCCGGCAGGTAAGGGTGCTTCACTGGGAGCTGCGCGAACCGGGGGTCGCGGTGCGCGAGCTCGCACCCCTCACGCTGCGACAGTTCTTCCCGCAGGAGGTGCCGCTCCTTCTGGAAGCCGCAGGGCTGAGACTCGGGACGCGCTACGGCGACTTCGCGGGCAACCCACTCTCGCGCGACGGCCTCAACCAGATCTGCATCGCGCGCGCTTCCGGTTTGGAGCCGGCAAAGCGTGTCCTCAGTCGAGCTTCCGCTCGGTGATTCAGAAAGTCCAGTTGAGCTTCAAGTCATACTTGCGGCCGTCCGCGGCCACGGCGCCGTCCACCTCCCAATGCCCGGCGTCTTTGAACTCGAATGAATCCGAGCGGGAGAGCAGTCGTCGCTCGGCGCGAATGCTGAAGCGACCTTGAGAGGAGATACACCATGGCACAAAGCGCATCCTACGACCGACGTTGTCTGGCCGACGACGAGTTCACGCTGGTTCAGGAAACACGGCAAAAAAGCATCGGACAGATCGACGATGGCGCGCTTCGCGATCTTGTACGTCGCGTAAGGGAAAGGCGAGACCGGGCACGGGACATTGCCTCTCGACAACGCCGTGAAATGAGGGGCAAGGCGGCGCCGACTGGAGCGCGAGCCGCTGGCGGGAACGAGGGATCGAGACGCAAACTCGACATCCTCTCCGCGGCCCTGAAGCGGGCGAACAAGGACTCTTCCCGTCGCACGGCCCGAAACGCGCGATCCGGACTGGTGGCGTTGGCCCGGAAGGCGCTGGCGATGCGGCAGGGGGCGGATGGTGCCCGAGCCACGCCGGAGTACCGGACGGCGGAGGACGGTATGAGCCCGCACGCGGACCACAAGGGCCGTGTCAGGGACAACGTCGATGAGGGCTCGTTCGTGCCTCAGTTCCATCAGAGCAGGGGCGCCCGGTAAAAGAGCGCCTCCGTCGAATGGCAATCTCCAGGACGGAATCTCTAGCGCAATCGACAGTGGCGGCGCGGCTCCAGGGCAAGTCTGGCAATGGAAAGAGGCCTCGCTTTCGGCGCGGAGCACACGCGCTCGCGCCGGGGTATCGCGTCGAGCCTTGCTGGGAAGAGGCACTAGAGAGGGAGATTTCAGAGAGGGATGCTTCCTCCTCGGGGATGGCTGTGAGTTCACCGAACCCCATTCGGATTGAGGCGTTGGGCCGGGCCGCACCATGAGCATTTCTCTCCTTCCCTTGATTCCTTTGCTCGGCGCGGCGGTGGTGCCTGTTGTCGGTCGGGCGGGGCGAAACGCGTGCGTCGCGGCGACGGGTGGTGTGACGCTCCTAACGCTGCTCCTTCTGCTTACGGCCGTGCCGGCAGTGTTTCTCGGGGTGCTCGTCCAAAGCCGGCTTGAATGGCTGCCGCAGGTCGGCCTCGCCTACAGCGTATTCGTTGACGGGCTAGGGCTGTTCTTCGCTGCGATGATCCTGATCATCGGGCTTCTCGTCACGGCCTATGCGCGCGCCTATCTCGCCCCGGACGAGCCCGCGGGGCGCTTCTTTGCCTACCTCCTGCTGTTCCAGGGGGCGATGGTCGGCATCGTCGTCAGCAACAACATCCTTCTTCTCGCGATATTCTGGGAGCTGACGAGCCTTTCGTCCTTCCTGCTGATCGGCTTTTGGCGCCGTCTGCCCGAGGGGCGGCAGGGTGCCCGCATGGCGCTCGTGGTGACCGGCGGCGGAGGGCTCGTCCTGCTGGCCGGCCTTGTCCTCCTCGGTCACGTCGCCGGATCGTATGAGCTCACCGAAATCCTGCGCCGGGGCGATCAGGTGCGCGCCTCGCCCCTGTATCTCCCGACGCTGCTCCTCATCCTTGCGGGGGCGTTCACGAAGTCCGCCCAGTTCCCCTTTCACTTCTGGCTTCCGCACGCGATGGCCGCGCCGACGCCCGTATCCGCCTACCTGCACTCCGCCACGATGGTGAAAGCGGGCGTGTTCCTCCTCGCCCGCCTCTGGCCGGTACTCGCCGGGACCGATGCCTGGTTCCTCATCGTGACAGGCACGGGTCTCGTAACCATGCTGGTTGGCGCCTGGATCGCCCTGTTCAAGGACGACCTGAAGGCGATCCTGGCCTATTCGACCGTAAGCCATCTCGGTCTGATGACGATGCTGCTCGGGTTCGGCACACCGATCGCCGCCGTCGCTGCCGTGTTTCACATTCTCAATCACGCCACCTTCAAGGCGGCCCTGTTCATGAGCGCGGGCATTGTCGACCACGAGACTGGGACGCGCGACATTCGCCGGCTGGGCGGGCTCCACCGCCACATGCCGGTGAGTTCGGCCTTGGCCATTGTGGCCGCAGCCTCGATGGCGGGGCTGCCTCTGCTGAATGGTTTCTTGTCAAAGGAGATGATGCTGGAGGTCGCCACGCAGACCTCCTACTTGGGCAGCCCCTGGATCGTGCCAGCCCTTGCCACGTTTGGAGCTCTTCTTTCCGTGGCGTACTCGGCAAGGCTCGCGATTGCTGCGTATCTCGGGCCGGCGCGGACGGACTATCCTCACCTCCCGCACGAGGCTCCGTCAGGCTTATGGCTGCCCGTAGCCGTGCTCGTTGCGCTCGTCGTCGTGATCGGGTTGGCGCCGGCCATCGTGGCGGGCCCAATCGTGGAGCGCACCGCGCTCGCAGTGGTCGGGGGCGCGGCGCTCCCTCCCTACAAGCTCGCAATTTGGCATGGCTTTACACTTGCACTCCTCCTGAGCGGCGTGGCAGTGGCCGGCGGCCTCGCGCTACTACCCCTGCATTCCGTTCTTGAGCGCGTGCGCCTGGCCCTGCCCAGGATTGAGGCCAAGAGGATCTTCGAGGGCGCCGTCGCGACCTTGGTTGACACTTCAAGTCGCATCGTGAGCGCGCTCCATACGGAGTCGCTACCCCGCTACCTCGCCGTGATCACCGCCGTCATCGTGGCGGTCGGTTTCGCAAGCTTTCTGTCCGGCGACCATGGGGTGGGGACGCGCTCGGTTCTGCCCGTGAACCTACCGGCCGTGGTGGTGTTCGCCGCGCTCGCCATCACATGCGTCGCAGTCATCGCGACGCATGCAGACCGGCTGCTCACCCTGGTTCTAACCAGCATCGTGGGATTGGCCGTATCGCTCGCCTTTGTGCAGTTCTCAGCCCCTGACCTCGCACTGACCCAGATTTCCGTCGAGGTCGTGACGACCGTTCTCCTGCTGTTGGCGCTCAACCTGTTGCCGCGCGCAACACCGCCGGAGCGTGGCGCGACGCGCCACATACGAGATGGGGCGATCGCTGTGGTCGCGGGTGGCGGCATCGCTGCGCTCGCCTTCGCGATCATGACGCGCGAGGTCGCGGCAATCTCCGATTACCACCTCGCCCAGTCCAAACCGGGCGGTGGCGGGACGAACGTCGTCAACGTGATCCTGGTGGATTTCCGAGGCTTCGACACATTCGGCGAGATCATCGTCCTCTGCATCGCCGGGCTGGCCATCTACGCCCTGCTGGACGGCGCTTTGAAGGGTCAGGCGGCACAGCGGCTCGCCGCGATGGACCAGGGCGATGAAGCGGCCGACGCGCATCCCCTAATGCTCGTTGTCGCGACCCGCGTGCTGCTGCCGCTCGCCCTGACGGTTGGTATCTACATCTTCCTGCGCGGGCACAACCTGCCGGGTGGCGGGTTCATCGCAGGCCTGGTGGTCGCAATCGCGTTCCTGATGCAGGCCGTTGCGAGCGGCCATGCCTGGACTGTTGCTCGCCAACGCTTGAACGCGCACACGATGCTCGGTCTGGGCGTGCTGACAGCCGGAGCAACGGGCGTCGCCTCCTTCCTGTTCGCGCGACCATTCCTCACCAGCACGTTCGGCTACGTCCACCTGCCGATCATCGGAGAGTTTGAGCTCGCCTCGGCCATGGCCTTCGATCTCGGCGTATTTCTCACTGTGGTCGGGACCGTCGTGCTTGCTCTCTCTCAGATCGCGCGGGTTCAGGCCCGAGCCGAACGCAAGCCGGTACCAGAGGGGCCGTCCGACATCGCCCTGCCGAGACGAGGCAGCGGCTCGGCTTTCGTGCGCACGGAGGCTGAAGTGGCACCCATCGCATTCCGGCCGGAGACCTGAGGGCCATGGAGTTCCTCGTAGCAGGCGCGATCGGGTTGATGACCGCCACAGGCATCTATTTGGCGCTGCGCGCCCATTCGTTCCCGGTCATCATCGGGCTCGTCTTCCTCTCCTATGCGGTCAACCTGTTCCTGTTCGCGATCGGCCGACTGGCCGTGAACCGCCCCCCGATCATCCAAGAGGGCGGGGCAAACTACGCGGACCCGCTGCCACAGGCTCTCGTGCTGACGGCGATCGTGATCTCGTTCGGCATGACGGCGCTCATCGTGGTGCTGGCGCTGCGTGGCTATCTTGAGACCGGGACGGACCGGGTCGACGATGCCGTGGAGCCGCAATACGAGCCCGTTCGGGACCGACACCGGTCGGGCGGCTCGGCATGAATCCCGTCATCCTCCCGGTTCTCCTTCCGGCCATCGCAGCTCCGCTTCTCATCCTCCTCCGGCTCAAGCCAGACCTGCAGAGGACCGTCTCGCTGGTTGCGACTGTCCTCTTGCTTGCCAGTTGCATCGGGTTGCAGGTCCTCGCCTCCGACAACGTGATCCGGCCCTACTTCCTCGGTGGATGGCCGGCGCCGTTCGGCATCGTACTCGTTTTGGACCGGCTCTCCGCCACGATGACCCTGTTGACGGCGGTGCTCGCCTGTGCGGTCGCGGTTTACGCGGTCAGCACAAAATGGGACGAGAAAGGCCACCACTTCCACCCGCTGTTCCACTTCCAACTGATGGGCGTGAACGGCGCATTCCTGACCGGGGACGCGTTCAACCTCTTCGTCTTCTTCGAGGTCATGCTGATCGCTTCCTATGGTCTGCTTCTGCATGGAGGCGGCCCAAAACGGCTGGGTGCCGGTTTGCAATATGTGGCGATCAACCTAGTGGGTTCGACGCTGTTTCTGTTCGCGCTCGGGATCATCTACGCAGTCACTGGCACCCTCAACATGGCCGATCTCGCCGTGAAGGTCGGGCAGGTTGAACCAGGGAACGCCGCGCTCCTGCGCACCGGGGCCATGCTCCTGTTCCTGGTCTTCGCTCTCAAGGCGGCTCTCGTCCCGCTGCACTGGTGGCTACCGAGCGCCTATGCGGCTGCGCCCGCTCCGGCTGCAGCGCTGTTCGCCATCATGACCAAGGTCGGGGCCTACGGTATCATCCGCGTGTACACACTGATCTTTGGTGCCGAAGGAGGCTCCGCGGCACTGATCGCCGCTCCGTGGCTGCTGCCCGCCGCGCTTGCGACCCTCGTTGTGGGGGCGCTGGGCGTACTGGCCAGCCGCGCACTGGCCGACCTTGTCTGCTTCGCCGTGGTCTGGTCGATGGGGTCGCTTCTGGCGGCGCTTGCCCTCTTCGACGTCCAAGGCCTGACTGCTGCCCTCTATTATACCCTTCATTCGACGCTGATCGCGGCGGGGCTCTTCCTTCTGGCCGACCTGATCGCCGCCGGCCGCTCCAGCTCGGGCGGGCGGCTGGAACTGGCGCCCCCACCGCCCCAAGCCGCGCTGCTCGGAGGGCTCTTCTTCTTGGCGGCCATTGCTATGGCGGGCCTGCCGCCCCTTTCCGGTTTCCTCGGAAAGGTGCTCATCCTGGAAGCGACCCGGACCTCACCCGCTTCCACTTGGATCTGGGGGGGCGTCCTCGTGACGAGTCTCGTGGTCATCCTCGGCTTCGCGCGGGCCGGAAGCCTTCTGTTCTGGAAGGCCGAGACGGAAGCCGCCGCCGGCCAAATGACCGCGAGCTTCCGTGTTGCGCCAGTCGCCGCCGTGGCGGTCCTTATCGGCGGAACGGCGCTGCTGAGTGTGTTCGCGGGGCCGATCACGGTCCACCTGGAGGCAACGGCCCGTCAACTGCTCCATACCGGACACTATGTGGAGGCCGTGCTTGGGCCGCGGCCTGGAACCACACTCTCGTCGGCGAGGCCGTGACGATGCCGACGCTGCGGCGCTTGTTGCCTCACCCCGTTCTGAGCATCGTTGTCGGGACCGTCTGGATCCTGCTCGCGAATGACGCGTCCGCGGGACAGGTGGTCCTGGCCAGCATCCTCGGATGGGCGATTCCGCTGTACACCAGCGTCTACTGGCCCGACCGGCCGCGCATCCGGCGCCCACGGGTCGTCATGCAATATCTCGCGACGGTCCTGATGGACATCATAGTGTCCAACATTCAGGTCGCGTATCTCATCCTGTTCAGGCGCGGCGAGACGCTGCAATCACAGTTCGTAGCCGTGCCGCTCGACCTCCAGACCGCGGAGGCGATTTCGGCCCTTGCGGGAACGATCACGCTGACCCCTGGCACCGTCAGCGCGGATCTTTCTGCCGACGGCCGGGCCCTGCTGGTGCATTGCCTCGAGACCGCGGACCCGGAGACCACGGTGGCGCAGATCAAGGCCCGGTACGAACGTCCGCTGAGGGAGATCTTCGAGTCATGATGGACATCGCCTGTCAGGTCGCTTTGGTCGCGGTAGCGGCCGCCATTATGCTGACGTTCTATCGCCTGGCGGCCGGGCCCGACGTGCTCGACCGGGTCCTCGCGCTCGACACGCTGGTCATCAACGCGATTGGTCTCATTGTTATCGTCGGCCTCTGGTACCGCTCGACCATGTATTTCGAAGCGGCTCTCCTCTTCGCCATGGTTGGTTTTCTGACGACCGTGGCGTTCTGCAAGTACCTGCTCCGCGGCAACGTGATCGAATAAGGCCACCCCGATGACCTACCTCGCCGAGGCCCTCGTTTCCGTCCTGATCCTGATCGGAGCCTTCTTCCTGTTCGTCGGCTCCCTCGGACTTGCGAAACTTCCGGATCTCATGAGGCGCCTGCATGGTCCGACCAAGGCGACCACGGTCGGCATTGGGGCCTTACTCCTGGCGTCGATGGCTTACTTCCTCTTCGTGGACGGAGATCCCTCGATCCACGAGTTGCTGATCACGTTTTTCCTGTTCCTCACCGCGCCGGTTTCGGCTCAGATGATCGCGAAGGCTTTCATCCTGCGAGACAAGCGATCGCGCGCCGAGTTGCCCGAAACCGGGCGGCCAGTCGGCTGGGCAACTCTTGATCCTCTGAATGCGCAGGTCCGATCTAAGGCCGCCGGCTCATGACGCAAGCGGCAGAGCAGCACTTTGCGCGACCTCCGACGAATGTACGGCAGACGTGCGAGTCGGAGGGTGAACGTCAGTGGAGGTGCATGAACAAAAGAGGCGGTGCGAGCAACCCGCCAAGTCCTTTGGTAGGATCGTGTGCCTGCTAATCGGAGGGCGTGCGCAGGCGTCGGCTATATCGGTGGCTCACGACGTCACTGAAGAGGAGAGTGTTCGGCTGGCGGCTCTCGCCGCTGTTGATCCGCATCGCTATCGACAACCGCGAACTAGAGAACCGCCGCCGTGGAAACTGAAAGTGCGCGTGACGCCACAGAGGTAGCCGCATCGGGCCTTTCGCTAAACGTGCCCACGCCTGAAGGAAGACATTGGTGGCGGACGCTCCCGTTGCGGATCTGCTCGATATCCTCGAGGGTTTTGGTCGGGTCGGAGCGCCACCTGGCTGAGCTTAGGACGTTCTCCAGAGCGCTAAATCAGCCTGGGAGAGCGGTTCAGCGCGTCTGCCAGTCCGAGGGTCAGAGCTGAACATCGGTCAAAGGGAGCGGCGGTGCCGCGTCGCAGCCGGGCGACGATCAGTGTGGGAGCCCTTGAAGACATCCGCGCAGGTACCCGATGGCGCGGGCAGCGCAGGACTTGCCGTCCGGCTCGTAGACGAACGGCTCGACGCCGACGACTCCCTCGAAGCCGCCCTCGCACAACGCGGCCAAAATCGGCCGGAACGCGAGCTCGCCCTCCCCCGGACCTCGGCGGCTCGTATCGTTGGCGTGGACATGCGCGATCACGCCCGTCGGCAGCCATTGCCGGAGCAGCGCCGCGGGGTCTCCGTCCGCGCCGCGGGTCGCGGCCGCGCAATCTACCATGGTGCGGAAAGCCGGATGGCCGATCGCCCGGACGAGCTCGGCCGCCTCCGCGACGCTCGTGAGATAGTTCGCCTCCTCTGGGGCGAGCGGCTCGGCGCAGTAGACGAGCCCCGCCGCCCCCGATGCTTCCGCCGCGGCCGCGAAGGCTTCGGCCGCCCAGGCACGGCTCTCGTCCTCCCGTCCGGAATCGAGCCGGCGCTGCTTGGGCGAGCCGTGGACGAGGTAGCGGCCACCGAGATCGGCGCAGAGTTCGATCAGGCGCCGCATGACGTCCAGCGTCCGCGCCCGGAGCGCCGCGTCATGGCTGGTGATCGACAGGCCCTCCGGCACAACGAGCAGCCAGTGGAGGCCGAGCACCGGGGCACCGGCCTCCGCCGCGGCCCGGCGCAGCTCGGCCCGGCGCCCGGCCGGCAAGAGGTGGGGCTCGGGCCCGAGCGTGAAAGGCGCGACCTCGAGCCCGTCGTAGCCGAGCGCGGCCGCGAAGCCGCATTGCCGCTCGAAGGGCAGCTCGCGCACGACCTCGTTGCAGAGCGCGAACCGGGTCACGGCGCCGCCGTGCGGCTGAACGTGCGACGCCAGGCCCGTCCGGGGAGGCTGCGGACAGACGGGATGTTGGAGAGGAAGGTGTAGACGACGATGAGGGCAACCACGGCGCTCACCGGCCGGGTGAAGAAGGGCGTGAGATCGCCGTCCGAGAGGGTCAGCGCCCGCCGGAGGCTCTTGTCCAGGATGTCGCCGAGGACGATGCCGAGCACGAACGGCGCGACCGGATAGCCGAACCGGCGCATGACGAAGGCGAGCGTTCCGAAGCCGAGCATGACCCAGACGTCGAAGAGGCGCTGCGAGATCGAGTAGGACCCGACCGTACAGAGCACGAACACGATCGGCATGAGCACCGTCTTCGGCACGCGGAGGACGACGAGGAGCGGGCGGATCAGGAACAGCCCGAAGAACAGGATGCCGAGCGTCGCGAGCAGCACCATCGCGACGACCTGGTAGGCGAATTCCGGCTGGTTCACCATCAGCATGGGACCGGGCTGCACGCCGTGGATGATCATCGCGGCGAGCAGCACGGCCGAGGGCGCCGAGCCCGGGATGGCGAGCGCCAGCGCCGGGATGATGGCGCCCGGCACGGAGGCGTTGTCGCCGGTCTCCGCCGCCATCAGGCCTTCGACCGATCCCTTCCCGTACTGGTCCGGCTCCTTCGAGAGTCGCTTGGCCGTCGCGTAGGAGGTCCAGGCCGCCATGTCCTCGCCGACGCCCGGCAGGATGCCAATCCAGGTGCCGATCGCGCCGGAGCGCAGGATCGTGCGCCAGTGCCTCAGCACGTCCCCGATCCGCGGCAGGGCGGAGCCGAAAGCCATGATCCGCGCCCGCACGCCCCGCTCGCTCATCACGGCCAGCACCTCGGCGAAGCCGAAGGCGCCGACCAGCACCGGGATGAGCTGGAATCCGCCCGCGAGGTCGGTCGAGCCGAAGGCGAAGCGCGGGTAGGCGTGGATGCCGTCCTGCCCGATGCAGGCGACGAACAGGCCGAGGAAGCCGGCGAGCCAGCCCTTGATCGGGTCGGACGCCACGACGTTGCCGGACAGCACGATGCCCAGAAGGGCAAGCCAGAAGAACTCGAACGCCCCGAAGGAGAGCGCGAATTCCCCGAGAATCGGCGTGAAGAGCGCGAGGCACAGCATGCCGAAAATCGAGCCGAGCACCGAGCCGGATGTCGCGATGCCCATGGCCCGCCCGGCATCGCCCCTGCGGGCGAGCGCGTGCCCGTCGAGGCACGCGGCGGCGTTCGCGGCCGTGCCCGGGATGTTGAGCAGGATGGCGGTGCGGCTGCCACCGTAGATCGCGCCGTTATAGGCGCAGATCAGGATCATGATCGCGTTCGCCGGGTCGAGCTTCAGCGTCAGCGTCGTCAGGAGCGTGATGGCGAGCGTTGCCGAGAGGCCGGGCAGCGCGCCCATCACCAGCCCGACCAGCGTCGCGGCGAGGGCGAGCGCCAGCGAGAAGGGGTTGAGAAAGCCCGCGACCGCGCCCGCGAAATAGCCGAGGCCTTCGAACATCAGGGCAGCCGAACGAGAAAGAGATGCTGGAACACGAGCGTCACGACCGCGGAGGTTGCGGCCGCGATCAGGCCGGCCTCGACCGCTCGCTGAGGGAGCGGGCGTGCCCGCCGCTCCGGATCCTCGACCAGCAGGAGATGAGCGAACACAAAGGCGGCCGTGAGGATCGGGAACGGGATGCCGCGCCCGAGCAGCAGGCCGGCATAGGCCACGCAAAGCAGGAAGCTCGTCGCGAGCTTCCTTCCCTCTATTCCATCCTCCTCCGCCCCGTCAGCGCGGGCGGCGCGGCGGCGGAGCAGCAGCACGAGCGCCAGCGCCATCATACCGAGTCCCAGGAGCCCGGGCAGCAGCCCGGGCGCAGTGAGCGGATGGATGGCCTGCGCCTCCAGTCGGTCCATGGTCCAGGAGCCGGCGAGGATCGCCGCGCCCGCGACAAACCAGACAAGCCCGCCGATCCGGTCGGCGCCGAGGGCGGCCATCGGGGTCTACGCGTCGGGCTTGGCGATGCCGACCGTGTCGGGCGCGACCTTCGACTTGCCCGCCTCGTGCAAGAGCCAGGCGTTGGCCCGCACGACCGGCATCGCCTTCATCGCCGCCTCCGGCCCGGCCACGGGCGCGAAGAAGGCGCCGCGGTCGCGGGCATAGGCCTGTAGCTTGGCGGATTTCGCGATCGTCTCGGCCCAGACCTTGTCGAGCGTCGTCGTGACCTCGGCCGGGACGCCCTTCGGCACGAAAATGCCGAAATAGCTCGTGGGCGGCTTCAAGTTCGGCAGGGTCGCCGTGACGGGCGGGATGGTGCCGACGCCCGAAATCTCGAGCGGCTGCTCCGAGAAGGCGGCGAGCGGACGCAACCGCTTGCCGCGGAACATCTCTGCCTGCTCGACCGCGAGCTGGGTGGTCGCGTTCACCTCCCCGGCCACGGCCGCCACCACCGCCGGGTTGCCGCCGTCATAGGTGACATGCCGGTACTCGACTCCGCCCGCCCTGGTGATGGCCTCGGCCGCGCTGTGGCTTGCGGAGGCGACGCCGCCCGTCGAGATGGTGACGGTCTTCGGCTTGTCCTTCATCCCCTTCAGGAGGTCGCCGAGGTTCTGGTACGGCGTCTGCGGGTTGACGCTGATCACCGGCACGTTGGCGACCGACAGGTAGAGGTTCCAGTCGTTGAGGTCGGTCGGCGCCATGCCGAGCACCTTGTATACGCCGAGATCCTGCACGGCACCGGCCGTCCAGGTGTAGCCGTCCTTCGGCGCGTCGAGCGCGCTCTTCGTCCCGATCGAGCCGGAGGCGCCCGGCTGGTTCACGACGACGATCTTCTGGCCGAGCGCGGCCTCCATCTCGGAAGCGGCGAGGCGGGTGACCTGGTCGGTCGCGCCACCCGGCGCCCAGGGCACGATCAGGTTGATCGGCCGGTCGGGCTTCCACTGCGCGGCCGCCGGGAGCGTGCCCAACCCGGCGAGGGCAGCTGCTGCCGCCGCGATGATCCATCGTGTCATGGTCGTTCTCTCCCTGATGGGCCGTCGTTGCGGCCTTGAATTTGGTTCGGTGCCTTCGCGACGCGCCGGTTCGCGGCGCTGCGGATCACATCACGGCCTGCCTGCCTCCAGATGGATCGCGCCCGGCGCCCCCACTCGCGCGACCGACAGGATGGCTTCGATCAGACGCTGCGCGTCCAGCGCCTATGCGTGAGAGTCAGGTCACGCCTCGCCTCCAATCTGCACCGCCTTCTCCTGCGCCTCCAGCGCGAGGCGGCACACGGTCAGGACATGCCGCTGCGGCATCGCCGTGTCCGTCCGATCGCGGATATCGGCGAGGAAGCGGCGGAAATAGGTGATCGGCTTGCGGGCGCAGTCGACGTACCGCGTCCCGCGCCCGTCGACCAGGAAGAGGTGGTCGGTGCCCGGACGGCCCTCCACGTCCACGTATTTGCGCAGCTCGATCGTGCCCTCAGTGCCGAGAATGGTGAGCCGGCCGTCGCCCCAGGTCGGCAGACCGTCCGGCGTGAACCAGTCGACCCGGATGTAGCCGGCCGCACCCTTCGTGCCGCGCAGCGTGATCTCGCCAAAATCCTGGAAGTCCGGAGCCGTGTGCGGACCGAAATGCCCGACGCTGCTCGCCGCAACTGTCGCGTCATCCTCGCCGGTGAACATGAGGAACTGATCGATCTGGTGTGAGGCGATGTCGACCAGGATGCCCCCGAACGCCGCCCGGTCGAAGAACCAGGAGGGGCGGACCGCCTTGTTCAGCCGGTGGGGCCCAAGGCCGAGCGTCTGCACGACGCGGCCGACCGCGCCGGACCGGACCATGTCGAGCGCGACCTCGACGGCCGGCACGATGAAGCGTTCCGAGAAGCAGATCGAGAAGATGCGGCCGGTCTCCGCGACGGCCGCCTCGACCGCTGCGAGCCCGGCCTCGTCCGTCACGCCGGGCTTGTCGACCATGACGTCCTTGCCGGTCCGCATCGCACGCACTGCGATGGCTGCCCGGTCGCGCGGGATTGCCGCGCAGACAATGACGTTCACGCCTGGATCGTCGAGCAGGCGGTCACGGTCGACAGCATCAAGGGCTGTAAAGCGCTCCCGGAAGCCCGCGAGGACCCGCGGATCGGACGTTTCGGGGCAATAGCCGGCGCAGGTCGCGCCGGCCGCCAGCAGCTCGCCCACCATGTGATAGATGTGGCGGTGGTCGAGCCCGATCGCGGCGAAGCGCATCAGACGAGCCCTCTTGAGGCTCGCTCCCTAATTCCGGCGTTAATCCGAAACCTGCGGTGGCCCGGCTTGACGAACAGTGTCGTGAGATCCGGGAGGGACTCGCGCTGCCCGTATCGACGCGGACCGGGATGGTCATGGAACGAGACAGTCGGCAGACCCTGAAGGCCGATGTGAACTCGCCGGGCGTTTCCGCGGGCGGGCGCCTCGGCCGGCAACAGCTCATTCGGATAAGGCGCCAAGTGGACCGTCTCTCCAGCAGGCCAATCCTTGTACTAATATATTAGCTAGTCAATTGCCTCGGCGACTAAGCGGCAACCATGGGTCCTCGGTCTTCGAGCTATCGCGGGAGGGGATGGCTCAACCTACGCCCGGCGCACGCTGATAGCGGCGTCGCCCATCTGAGCTGAGCTACAAGCAGACCGGCAACCTGCGCTAGACGTTCCGGTGAACCCCAGGATGGTGGGAGAGATTATCGCCAGAGTCCGACGGCAAGAGTGATTCACTCCTCCTAGGTCTCAAGCTGAGCAGCCGCCGCAACTGCCGCGATCGCGACGACCAGCCCGCCGACCGAGGCGTTCCACAACGCCGCCTGCTAGTCCGAGAAGTCGAACAGCCACGAGACAAAAATAGGCCGGCGCCAACGATGGCATTCACGATGTTCATCGCCCTGAGCTCGCGCGGTCGGCGCTCACCTCCGAAGCCGGCGGGCCGGCGAGTCCGCGGAGTGTGCCCAAACTTGTGATATGTGGCCGTGAGCTCTCGACCCGAGGACCGCAAGGATATGCGCCTTCCCTCCCTTTCCGGATTGCGAGCCTTCGAGGCTCTGGGCCGGACGGGCAGCCTCAAGGCGGCCAGCGAAGAGCTGGGCGTCAGTCCCACTGTCCTCTCGAGACACGTCCGGAACCTGCAGTTCGAGTTGAAGGTCCAGCTGACCGCGCCACACGGGCGGGGGTTGCGCCTCACGTCTGCCGGTGAGGCTTTCCATGTGCAGATCGGGCGCGCTTTCGACACCATCCGTCGTGCCAACCAGGAGATACGGCCGACTGCGCGCCGCGCCCTGAGGCTGTGGTCGATCCCCGGGATCGCGAACCGCTGCCTTCTGCCGCGGCTGCCGCTCCTGCAAAGCGAGCTCGGCGATTTCGGAATCGACTTGTACCCGACGATCGCCCGGCCGAACCTCATACGCGGGGACGCCGATGCAGAGGTGATCTGTACCAATGGCCTCGAGACCACGGCCGACGTGAAGGCGGAGCTCATCGCGCACCCGCAGGTGCACGCCGTGGTCAGCCCGGCGTTCAAGGCTCGCCATCCGCAACTCAAGACCCCGGCGGACTTCCTGGACGCAGCTCTCATCCACGAGGCGTCGACGCTCTACTGGGAGCAATGGTTCGAGTTCTGCGGCATCGTCGACCCTCCCGTCCTGCGCGGCCCGCGGCTCTGGCACGCGGACCTGGCCATCGAGGCCGCGCGTCTCGGACAGGGGGTAGCGCTCGCCAATTCGCTCCTTGTCGCGGACGACCTCGCCAGCGGCCGCCTCCTCGATATCAGCCCCGTCGAGGTGAGGCTCGGCGGATACTACTTCATCACGCCCGCGCGACGCTGGCGCGACGCGGAGATCATCGTCCTGAGGCGGTGGGTGAAAGAGGCGCTTCAGGGCAAAGGCGGAACCAATGCATTTTCTGCACGAGTCGCGGCCGAATAAGCTGATTGTGCGCGGGTCGCGCCTTTTTCTAGTCTCCGATCAACGAGCGGACGGTCACGATGGCCACGAATGCAGATCTTTGGTCCCGGCGCGAGCAGGCGGTCGTACGCGGGATCGGTCATGTCACCCCCGTCTCGGCCGACCGAGCAGAGAACGCGGAGCTCTGGGACGTCGAAGGACGCCGATATATCGACTTCGCAGGCGGCATCGCCGTCCTGAACACCGGGCATCGGCATCCGAAGGTCCTGCATGCGGTCCAGGACCAGATGGCGCGGTTCACCCACACCTGTTTCCAGGTCGTGATGTACGAGCCGTATATCGAGCTAGCCGAGAAGCTGAACGCGATCGCTCCGATCGGCGGCCCGCTCAAGACCGCCCTCTTCACCACCGGCGCGGAAGCGACCGAGAACGCGGTCAAGATCGCACGGGCGGCCACGGGACGGAGCGGCGTCGTCGCTTTCACCGGGGCCTTCCACGGGCGGACGGTGCTCGCGTCCGCACTCACCGGGAAGGTGTCCCCCTACAAGAAGGGGCTAGGTCCCGCCCTGCCGGAGATCTGGCACGTTCCCTTCCCGAGCGGGCCGGACGCGTTCTCCGTCGAGGAATCGCTGAAGTTCCTCAACTACATCTTCAAGGCGGATGCGGATCCATCCCGGATCGCGGCCATCATCATCGAGCCGGTCCAGGGCGAAGGCGGCTTCCATCAGGCCCCGCCCAAGCTGATGACCGCGCTGCGCCGGATCTGCGACGAACACGGCATCGTGCTCATCGCGGACGAGGTGCAGACTGGGTTCGGCCGCACGGCGAAGATGTTCGCGATGGAGCATTATGACGTCGAGCCGGACGTCATCTGCGTGGCGAAGAGCCTGGCCGGCGGCTTCCCGCTCTCGGGTGTGATCGGCCGGGCTTCGATCATGGACGCGGCCGAACCTGGCGGCCTCGGCGGGACCTATGCCGGCAACCCGCTCGCCTGCGCGGCGGCGCTCGCGGTCATATCCGTGTTCGAGGAAGAGGGATTGCTCGAACGCTCGCAGAAGCTCGGCGAGACCCTGCTGGCCCGGATGGAGGCGCTCCGCCTCAGGAACGACGTCGTCCCGATCTCGGGTGTGCGCGGGCTCGGCGCCATGGTCGCCTTCGACATCGTGCGCGAGCGGGGGGACACCGTACCCGACCCGGAGGCTACCAAGCACGTGGTGCAGCGGGCCTACGAGAACGGGCTGATCCTGCTGTCCTGCGGAACGAGCGCCAACACGATCCGTATTCTCGTCCCCCTGACGGTGGAGGAGAATACGCTGGATGAAGGGCTGGCGAAGCTCGAAACCGCCCTGATGGCCGAGGCGGCCTGACAAGTCGAGGTCGTACACGTGGCCGCCGATAGGGATCAGCAGCACGGGCTGAGCGTGGACGCCCTCACCAAGGCTTATGGGAACTTCCGAGCGCTGAACGAGGTCTCGCTGTCGATCAGGCGCGGGGAGTTCGTGACGCTTCTGGGACCTTCGGGTTCAGGCAAGACGACGCTGCTGATGGCCATAGCCGGTTTCGTCCAGCCTGATGCCGGCGACATCAGGCTCGACGGCCGCAGCATCCTCCACCTGCCGCCGGAACGGCGTCATTTCGGGATGGTGTACCAAGGCTACGCCCTGTTCCCGCACATGACGGTATTCGACAACGTTGCCTTCCCGCTCAAGGTGCGCGGCCAGCCTGCGTCCGAGATCCGCCGAAAGGTCTCGGAAGCACTGGAGATGGTGCAGCTGTCGGCCCGGGCGGGACATCGGCCGTCGCAGCTGTCCGGAGGGCAGCAGCAGCGCGTCGCCCTCGCACGCGCCCTTGTCTTCACCCCTCACCTTCTGCTGCTCGACGAGCCGTTGAGCGCTCTCGACAAGAAGCTCCGTGACGAGCTTCAAACCGAGTTGAAGAGGCTCCACCGCCAGGTCGGGCTGACGTTCATCTACGTCACGCACGACCAGGAGGAAGCCCTCTCCATGTCGGACCGCATCGCGGTCATGCGGGAGGGGCGTCTCGTGCAGTTCGGGTCCCCGGCGGAACTCTACGACCGGCCGGCAACGACTTTCGTTGCGGACTTCCTGGGCAAGAGCAACTTCCTCCGAGGCACCGTCGAGGCGCAAACGGGAAACGGGCTCGTCCTGGGCAAGGAGGGCACCCGGATACTCGTGCGCGGCCTTCATTCTCCCGCCCCGCCGCTTGGCGCTCCGCTCGTCCTGGCCGTGCGACCGGAGGCGATCGGGATCGTCGGACAGGATCGGCCGGATAATGTCGTCCAAGGCATCGTCGAGGACAGCAGCTACCTCGGAACCTCGTTCCGAATGAACGTACAGACGGCTGAGTTCGGCGTCCTCTCCCTGGTCACCCCGGCCGGTTTGCGCGGGCCACCACAGGCGAAGGAAACCGTCGAGATCGGCTGGTCGGCAGATGCCGGAATGATCGTCTCGGAAACTTGATACCAGCAACCAGAAAAGGGGACACGGAATGAGCAAGAACTTCGACCGTCGGGCCGGCGAGCCCGGATCGACCCTCTCCCGCCGGTCCCTGCTGCAGGCGGCAGCCGGCGCCCTCGCCGCCCCGGCGGTCCTGACCGGCAATTCGGCGATCGCGCAGGCCCGCAAGGAGGTCGTTCTCGTCAATTTCGGCGGCGTCGCCATGAAAGCCTTCGACGACGCCTTCGTGAAGCCGTTCGCTCAGGAAGGCGGCCGTATCGTGCTCGACGGCAGCGGCGCGCTGAATGGCAAGATCCTCAACATGGTGCAGTCGGGCAGCGTTACCTGGGACATCTGCGACGCCGGCATCACGACGCTCGCCGAGCTCAATCCGCGGGGCGCGCTTGAGAAGATCGACTACAGCATCGTCGATAAGAGCAAGGTGCCTGCCGACTTCGCCTACGAGCACGGGATCGTGAACTACATGTTCTCGTCCGTGCTCGCCTGGGATTCGAGCAAGATCAAGGAGCAGCCCACGCTCGCGGACTTCTTTGATCTCAAAAAGTACCCCGGGCGCCGCATGATGCGGAAGGACTCGCAGGCCATGGTCGAGCTCACGCTGCTGGCCGATGGCATGCCACGCGACAAGCTGTATCCGCTCGACGTGAAGCGCGCCTTTGACAAGATCTCCAGCATCAAGAAAGACCTGCTCTTCTGGACGAGCGGCTCCGAGAGCCAGAGCCTGCTGCGCGATGGCGAATGCGTCATGGGCCTGCTCTGGCACACGCGGGCCAACGTGCTCCAGCAGGAGACGCAGAACCGCGTCCGCTACACCTTCCAGGATGGCTTGCTGCAGCCAGGTCTCTGGGTGGTGCCGAAGGGGCATCCGGCTGGGGCGGAGGCGTTCAAGGCCATTGCCTCGATGCAGAAGCCGGAAGGCCAGATCAAGCTTCTCGCCGCGATGGGCAACGGCCCGGCGAACCCGGCCGCTCAGCCCATGGTCCCGGCTGAACTCAGAAAGATGAACCCCGCCGACCCGGAAAATGCGGCCGTGCAGGCGCGGATCAACGCCGATTGGTACCTCGCCAATCACACAAAGACCTTCCAGGCCTATCTCGACCTGATTTCCTCCTGAGGAGCAGACGGTCCGGGCGGATCCTTGCCGCCCGGACCCGCTAACCCGGCCCAACCTGATGAACGCCGCTGCCGCACCTGCGGGCTTCCGGCCCCGCGCTCGCTCCTTTGCGGGTGGCAACCTGCGCTATTGGGCGCTGATCGCGCCCGCGCTCGCGCTGATGGTGCTGTTCTATATCTACCCGATCGGGAAGGTGCTTTGGATCAGCTTCACGGAGCCGAGTCCCGGGCTGGGCAACTACATGCGGCTCGGCACCAGCGCCTCGATCCAACGCATGTTGATGACGACCGCGCGCATCAGCCTGATCACGACGGCCGTCACCCTCGTCCTCGCCTACCTGGTCGCCTATGTCCTGACGAACGGAAGCGAGCGCAGCCGGCGCCTCATGCTCCTCGGCGTTCTCGTTCCGCTCTGGATCTCGGTGCTCGTCCGCGCCTTCGCCTGGATCGTCGTGCTCCGGCGGGAAGGGCTCGTGAACACGACGCTTCTCGCGTCCGGCGTCATCGACCAGCCGCTCAGCCTGATCTGGAACGAGCTTGGCGTGATGATCGGCATGGTCCACTACATGCTGCCGTTCGGAGTCCTGCCGCTCTACGCGAACATGCGGGACATCAATCCGCGGCTGGTGGGAGCGGCACGCGGCCTCGGGGCGTCGCGCAGGACCGCTTTCCTGAAGGTGTTCCTGCCGCTGTCGATGCCGGGGATCGTCGGTGCCGGCATCCTCGTCTTCATCTTCTCGCTGGGCTTCTTCGTCACCCCAGCCCTTCTCGGCGGCGGGAAGACGCTGATGATCGCCGAGTACATCAAGGTCCAAATTCTCGATGTGGTCCGGTGGGGAGAAGGGACCATGCTCGCCGCGACGCTGCTGGTCGTGGTGACGCTGCTGCTGCTCGGGTTGAGCCGGGTCGTCGATCTGCGGCGGCTGTTCGGGTCGGTTTGATTCAGTGAGCGATCTCAGCGTCATCGCTCCGTCCTGGACGACCAGGTGGGCAGCCTGGGCCGTGATCGGCTTCCTGGTGCTGCCGATCACCGTGGTCTTCGCCGTTTCCCTGACGGACCGGTCCTATCTGTCGCTTCCGCAGGACGGGCTCTCCCTACAGCATTTCCGCAACCTTTTCTCGAGCCGCGAATGGCTGACGAGCCTCGGCCAGAGCTTCGTTGTCGCTGTCGTTTCGACGGCGATCGCTGGGTTCGCGGGCACGCTCTGCGCGATCGGATGCTGGCGCATCAGCAATCGCATGACGGGTTTCATCCGCATGCTGATGCTGGTCCCCCTGATGATTCCGACCATCGTCTACGCGCTCGGCATCTACCAGTTCTGGATCGAGCTCGGTCTGGTGAACACTTATACGGGCGTCATCATCGCCCATGCCGTTACGGGCCTTCCCTATGTCGTGATCACCGTCTCGACGGCGCTCGCGGGGTTCGATCCGAAACTCGAGCAGGCGGCCTTGGGCCTGGGCGCTAACCTCAGCCAGACCCTTCGCCTGGTCGTGATACCCAACATCCTGCCCGGCATCGTCTCGGGGCTGATCTTCGCGTTCATCCACAGCTGGGACGAACTCGTCATCGTCCTCTTCATCGCGGGCCGATCGGTTTTCACCCTGCCGCGGCGGATGTGGGACGGCATCAACGAGCACCTTGATCCCACCATGGCGGCCGTCGCCGCGATCCTGATCGTCCTCACCGTTCTTCTGCTCGGCCTCGACGCGACGATCCGTGAGCGGCGTGCCCGCACGAAGGAAGTGACATGAGCGATCCAGGCCATCTCGATGCGGTGAAGTCGCAGGCTGAACGCTGGATTGACGACAACACCCCCCAGCTTTCGCAGGACCATCTCACGATCTGGAACCTGCACGAGCCATCCTGGCGGGAATACGAATCGGCGGCCTGGTACGTCGGGCGGCTCCGGCGCGAGGGCTTCGAGGTCGAGACGGGCTCGGGCGGCATGCCGACCGCCTTCTGCGCCAGGTGGAGCAACGGGCACGGACCGACGATCGGCGGCTACGCGGAATACGATGCGGTCCCGGGTCAGTCGCAGGCGCCCGTGCCGCGCCGCGAGCCGCGTGCCGGCGTCAGCCGTCACGCCGCGGGCCACACGGACCCGCATTCGGCACTCGGCCTCGGCTCCCTGACGGGGTTCCTCGCCGCGAAGCGCGCCATGGAGGCGAACGGGATCACCGGGCGGCTGAAGTTCTTCGGCGAGCCCGCCGAGAAGATGTGCGGCGCAAAACCGGTTCACGCGGCAAAGGGGTATTACGACGACCTCGACGCGGCGATCAGCTTTCACCCGCACTCATTCCCGCGGCTCGCCAATAGCTGCTTCTGGGACACCCACAGTGCTCCCTACTGGAGCCGCATCTACACGTTCCAGTGCCCCGATCCGGAGACTTGGCAGAGCACGGGGAGCCTGAGCGGCGTGGCGCATGTCCACTCCGCGGCACGGGCGCCGGGCGCCATCGACGCCGTCTGCCTCATGTACACGTCATCGAAGTACATGAAGGAATCGATGCTGCCGCATCAGGGCAGCTGGAGCCTGAACGAGTTCATCGTCCAGGCCGGCCAGGCGGCCGCCGACAACATCGCGCCAGGCCTCAGCCAAATCCAATACTCGCTGCGGGCACCGACGCTCGACATGTGCGAGAAGGTGTTCGAGGTGCTGGACCGCAACGCCCAGCACTGCGCCGCCATGACCCACTGCGAGGTCGATGCGGCCTGGATCACCCGCACCCGGCCGGGCCTGCCGAACCACGTCATGGCGCAGACCGCCTGGCGCAATTTCGAGCGCGTCGGCGCGCCTCTCTGGGGCGAGGAGGCGCGCGCCTTCGCCAGGCAGATCCAGACCAGCCTGGGCCTCACGCCGGCGGACGACCCCTTCATCCCGGAAATCCAGCGGCTCACGGCACCCTGGGACGGCGAGAAGGCGTTCCGCGAGCAGCTCCCACCTTGGCAGACGAACCTCGCGGCCGACGACTACGTCGATTACACGTGGCACGCGCCGACGGTGCGCCTCTACGTGGGCCGCCCGACCCTGCAGCCTCCCCATCCTGGTTATCGCTATCCGGAATGGACGCGACAGGCGATGGGTGGCGTCCCGGCCTGCATCGACCCGATGTGGCTCACCGCCGGCAAGGTCATAGCCGGAACCATCATCGACCTCCTGGGCGACCGTCACTCGCTCGCCGCCGCGAAAGCCGAGTTCGTCGAGCGGACCGGAGGCGGGATTGGCGGCTCGCGCTGGGTAGCCCCGCTTCTGCCGCCCGACTTCGAGGCGCCTGTTCATTACCGCTGGCCCGAATACGTCCAGACCGCCCGGGGGCGGGAGTGGACGATCCCCACGGCCGCGCCTTGAGCGCGGGCCAAGCTCTCGATCCCTTCCCTCACCAAGGCACTAGGCAGCAGCGATGTCGATCATTTCCGAGCCCGAATACCGCTACAACATGCTCATCAAGACGTTCCCCTCGCGCCCGGAGCCGGCGTTCGAGGCGGAATCGGAGCAGCTTTCGGTCTGGGGTCGACGCTGGGGCTGCAACAACGACGTCGGACAGCTCCGCACCGTGCTGATGCATCGGCCGGGGCCGGAGCTCGGCATCGTCGATCCGTCGAAGCGCCTGCCCGATATCGGCGCCTTCGGCGACCCGGATCACGGCTGGTACTGGCGCGGCGACGTGGTGCCGGATCTCGCCGCCCAGCAGGCCCAGCATGATGCGCTCGCGAATGCGCTTCGCGACGAGGGAGCGGAGGTCGTCTATCTCGACCGCTGCGCCCCGGGGAAGATGAAGAGCGTCTACACGCGCGATAGCGTGATCGCCGTCGATGGTGGGGCGATCGTCACCCGCCTCGGCCCGCCGATCCGGCGTGGCGAGGAGCAGCCGGTCACCCGCACGCTCGCCGCCATGGGGATGCCGATCCTCCGCACGATCTCGGGAACAGGTCTCATGGAGGGCGGAAGCTTTGCCTTCATCACCCCGAAAGTCGCCGTCGTCGGCCTTTCCAGCCGTGTCGATGAGGAAGGCGCGCGGCAAGTGGAGGAGGTGCTTCGCACGGAAGGCGTGGAGTTGCTCCGCGTGCATCTCACGGGATACCGGCTCCACATCGACGGCATGTTCGTGATGATCGATCGCGATGTCGCCTTCGTGAACCCAACGCTACTCCCCTACTGGTTCCTGCAGAAGCTGAACGAGCTCGGGATCCGGCAGGTGGAGGTTTGCCCCGACGACCAGAACTGGGTGATCAACTGCCTGGCCGTGCGGCCGGGACATGTGATCGTGCCGGAAGGCATCTCGAAACGCACCCTTGAGAAATTCGACAAGCTCGGGATCACGACACGGGTCGTTTCTTACGACAAAGTCGCGCTCGGCGGCGGCGGGATCCATTGTTCGACGGCACCCCTGGTCCGCGATCCAATCTGACCGGGAGAGCGCGATGAACGGGGCGGAGAGCCTGGTCCGGACATTGATCGCAGGTGGCGTGGACACCTGCTTTGCAAATCCCGGCACGTCCGAAATGCATTTCGTGGCTGCCCTCGACCGGGTTGGCGGAATGCGCTCCGTGCTGACCCTGTTCGAAGGCGTCGCGGCCGGGGCGGCCGATGGCTACGGTCGAATGCGAGACCATCCGGCCGCGACTCTCCTCCATCTCGGGCCCGGGCTCGGGAACGCCATCGCGAACCTGCACAACGCGCGGAAGGCCAACACGCCGATCGTCAACATCGTCGGCGACCACGCCTCGTCCCATCGCGGCTTCGACGCCCCGCTGAGCTCGGATGTCGAGGCGATCGCCCGTCCCGTGTCCGGCTGGGTCCGCACCTCGCAAGGCGCGGACGTGGTTGGCATGGACGCTGCCGCGGCCGTCGCAGCTTCGCTGGAGTCGCCAGGCCAGATCGCGACGCTGATCCTGCCCGCCGATACAGCTTGGACGCCGGCACCGGGCCCGGCGGCTCCGATCCCGCCGCAGCCCCGGACACAGGTCGAGCAGTCGTCCGTGGATGCAGCCGCTCGCGTGCTCAGATCAGGCGAGCCCGTTCTGCTGCTCGTTGGCGGAAAGGGGCTGCGTGCCGAAGCCCTGCGGTTGGCGGGCGCCATCTCCGCAGGAACCGGAGCCGACCTGCGGGCACCAACATCGAATGCGCGCCTCGAGCGCGGCGCGGGGCGCAGCCCGATCCAGCGGATCCCCTACCCGATCGCAGATGCACTCAAGGACCTGCGCTCCTATCGCCATGTCATCCTGGCCGGAGCGCAGATTCCCGTCGCCTTCTTCGCCTATCCAGGCAAGCCGAGCCTCGTCCTGCCGAACGACTGCGAGGCGCACGTCCTCGCCGCGCCGGAGGAGGATATCGAGGATGCACTGAGGCGCCTTGCGGAGGCGGTGAACGCATCCGCCGAGCTGGCGCAGATGACATCCCCCTTCCGACCAGACCTGCCGACGGGCGCCCTCACCCCGGAGCGCATCGGCGCCGTCGTAGCGGCGCTCATGCCGGAGAACGCCATCGTCGTCGATGAGGCGATCAACTCCGGTGCTACCATGTTTCGCGCCACCGAGGGCGCGCCGCCGCATGACTGGCTCGCACTCACCGGCGGGTCGATCGGCATCGGGCTGCCGCTCGCGACCGGAGCCGCCGTGGCCTGCCCTGACCGACCGGTGCTTGCGTTTCAGGCCGACGGGAGCGGCATGTACACGCTTCAGGCGCTCTGGACCCAGGCGCGGGAGAAGCTCGACATCACCACGATCATCTTCGCCAACCGCGCCTACCAGAGCCTGGAGACGGAGTTGCGCAATGTCGGCGCCGGAAATCCAGGCCAGATCGCTTGGGATATGCTGGATCTGGGGCGCCCCGACCTGAACTGGGTCAAGCTGGCCGGCGGCATGGGGGTTGAGGCTGCCCGCGCAGAGACCGCCGAGCAACTGGCAGACCTCCTACGCTCCCGGCGGCATCTTCCTGGCCCGTTCGTCATAGAGGCTGTTCTCTGATTGTACAGTCCCGTTCAGGTTCGGTACGCGTCGAGAGCGGTCGGGAGAGCGATGTCGGCTATTCCGACCCATGTGCTCCGAAGCGGACCGGCGGCTTTCGGCCACAAGCGCCCGTTCCGGATAGCACCCAAGCCGGTCATTCAGCCCGCCTGATCATCCTCTCGGAGCAGACTTGACCGTGGGGTTTGTTTACCCTGCCTTGGTGGCCCAGCCACGCCGCAAGGTGCTGAAAGCCGGGCGCCCGAGTTCGTCAGATTGCACCGGCCCTGGTAGCCACGACCCCTCGGACATGATCGGCCACGGTCGCAGCGAAGGCGGGATCGTTGATGTGGAGCGGCAGTCGCACGAGGCGATGCGCATCGTTCGTGTGGAACGCCCCTTCGATCGCCTCGAACAGAGCGGCATTTGCGGCGGGGTCGTGGAAGGGCTGTCCTGGCGCATCCAGCATCGATACGCCCTTCTCCGGGAGTATCAGCCGCACCACGCCGGGAGACCGATTTAGCTTCTCGGCGAGCCAGATCCCGGCGGCTCGGTTCTCCTCGGGAGACGTCCGCATGAGCGTGACGTTGGCATTGTGGACGTGGAAGAGCCGCCCTCGGTGCTTCTCTGGCACGGTGTCACGAGCCCAGAAGTTGATCATGTCGAAGGCCCCGACAGACCCGACCCAAGGGACGCCCATTTTCACGATGGCCTCGAACCGGTTGGGACCCGCGCTGCAGACCCCGCCGAAGAGGAAGTCCACAGTCTCCGTCGTGGAAACATCCACGATGCCCCTGAGCAGGCCCGCCCCCACCAGCGCTTCAAGGGCACGGCCACCTGAGCCGTTTGCGTGAAAGACTTGGCAGTCGAATGTATCCGAGAGTGCCGCGACAACCGCCGTCACGCAGGGCGTCGTAACTCCGAACATCGTGATCCCAAGGGACGGCCTATCGTCCACCGCTTCGGGTGGACGCCGCAGCATCATGCCCGCGAGCGCATGAGCGGCGTTGCCGAGGACAACGTGGGAAATCCGGTTCAACCCGGCCACGTCGGTGACCGGGAACATCGTCGTGACGTCGTGGATACCGATGTAGGGCGACATGTCGCCGGCCGCGAGCGTCGAAACGAGGATCTTGGGCGTGCCGATGGGAAGCGACCGCATGGCAGGTGCCACGATGGCGGTGCCGCCCGAACCGGCGAGCGTGATCATGCCGCCGACATCGGACCGCGTTTCCATCCAGCGCCGCAGCGCCTCCGTCATCGCGGTCACAGCGACCCCGCGGTCGCCGGCCTCGAGGACCGCAGCTCTTCCTTCGGGATGGTGCGCCGCCAAATCGGCGGCAGTCACGTCGACGTCGCGGGCGTCGCTCCTCGTACCGATGTCGACGGTCACGACCGAAAGCCCGGCCGCGCGAATCAGGGCCGCCACATAGCGGTGCTCGTCACCTTTGGTGTCGAAAGTTCCCACCACATAGGCGACGCGATGCGCGGCCATCGCTCAGCCTTGCGACCGCGCGAGTTCCTCCGCACCCTCGAAGGCGAAGCGAAAGGTGTCAGTGACCGCTCGCATCACCTCCGCTTCGCTCTCCGGGTCCACCTCGAACGTCGCCCACCATTCCCCAAAAGTCTTGTCGCCCTCGGTCACGCGCCAGAGCCGCATCTCGGCGACGTAGTCGCGAACCGGAAGGGTCGCCTCAAGGATTTCGTAGCAGCAGACATGGTCACGGTCGGAGAGCGTCAGCAGCTTCTCGCGGATATGGCCCTGTCCGTCCTTCGTGCGGAAGTTGCGAATGCACCCGACCTGATCAGACGGGAGGCCGTCCTCGATGTAGCTCTCCGAGAAGAGCTTCGCGTTGTAGGCCGGAAGGGCATTGAAGTCGCGCAGCACCGCCCAGGTCGCGGCTAGCGGCGCCTCCATCACGGCGGAGACGTAGACGCGTCGGTACATCACTGGCTCCGTCAATAGGTGATCGCTTTGAAGGTCCGGACATGCTCGGTCATTGCGAGCTCAACCGGCAGCCGCTCGACGCTGGACGCGCCATAGAAGCCGTTGCAGTTTCGGCTCTTCTGCATGACGTAGCGCGCGTCATCGGGGGACGAGATGGGCCCCCCATGCGCAATGACGATCACGTCCTTGCGAATGCGACGAGCAGCGTCCGCCCATTCGTCTATCAAGGCTACCGATTCGTCGAGCGACTTCGCCGTCGTGACGCCGACCGTGCCGCCCGTCGTTGTCCCCATGTGCGGTACAATGAGGTCCGCGCCCGCCTTCGTCATCTCGACCGCCTCGTCGGCGCTGAACACGTAGGGAGTTGTGAGAAGATCGAGCTCATGCGCTTGGCGGATCATGTCGATCTCCTGGGCGTACTGGATCCCGGTCTCTTCCAGCATGACGCGGAAATTCCCATCAATGATGCCGACCGTCGGAAAGTTCTGGACGCCCGAAAAACCGAGTTCCTTCAGCTCTTTCAAGAACACCGGCATGATGATGAACGGATCGGTCCCATTGACGCCGGCCAGGACGGGCGTGCGCTTCACGACGGGAAGGATCTCCACCGCCATCTCCCGCACGATTGCGTTTGCGTTGCCGTAGGCCATTAGCCCCGATGAGGAGCCCCGGCCAGCCATGCGGTAGCGGCCAGAATTGTAGATGATGATCAGGTCGATGCCGCCGGCCTCCTCACACTTCGCCGAGAGTCCGGTACCGGCGCCACCACCGATAATCGGCTCGCGGCGCGCAACCATGTCGTTGAACCGAGCCATGATGTCGGCTCGCTTTATCGCTGGCATGTCCTGACTGTCCTGTCTGTCCGGCCTTCCGCGGCCGCGTTGTCGGGCCGAAGCGGCCAGTCCAGAAATCGCTGTGGCCGTTCCGCGGTCCGGCGGAACGGCCATCCCTCGTCACTTCTTGACGAGGTAGCAGGTCGACTGGGAGAGCGGCTGGAAAGCCTTATCCGCCGGGATCGTCCCGAGCGGCTTCAGGTAGTCCCAAGGGTACTTGGATTCGGCCTTCGACTTGACCTCCCACAGGTACATGTCGTGGACCATGCGGCCGTCCTCGCGGATCTTCCCACCTTTCGCGAACATGTCGTTGATCGGCATCTCGCGCATGACCTTGGACACCGTGTCCGGGTCATCCGTTCCGGCCTTCTCCACGGCCCTGAGGAAGTGAAGCGTCGACGAATAATCGGCCGCTTGGCTCATGTTTGGCATGCTGCCGACGCGGTCGAAGTAGCGCTTGCCGAAGGCCCGCGCCTCTTCGTTCATGTCCCAGTACCACGCGTTGGTGAGTTGCAGCCCGGCCGCGGCGTCCAGTCCAAGCGAGTGGACGTCGTTGATCCAGAGAAGAAGCGCTGCGGGCTTCTGGGTTTTTGTGACGCCAAACTCGGCAAGGCTCTTGATGGCGTTGATCGCGTCCGCGCCGGTCGAGGCAATGCCGATGATCTTGGCTTTCGAGGCTTGGGCTTGCAGGACGAAGGACGAAAAGTCCGTGGTATTGAGAGGGTGGCGAGAGGATCCCAAGACCTTGCCGCCGGCCGCCGTCACGACCTCCGTCACCTGCTTCTCGAGACCGTGGCCGAAGGCGAAATCGACGGTGAGGAAGTACCAGCTGTCGCCGCCTTGCTCGACGACGGTCCGTCCCGTCCCGTTCGCGAGCGAGTACGCGTCGTAGGCATAGTGGACCGCGTATGGTGAGCAGGCCTGGTTCGTGATGCCCATGTTGGATGAGCCGTTCACGACGATGTGGCGCTTCTTCTCCTTGGCGATCGCCGCCACGGCCAGGGCAACCGCCGAATTGGACAGGTCCTGGATGAGGTCGACGCCCCCGGTGTCGAACCATTGGCGGGCAAGATTGGCCCCGATGTCGGGCTTGTTCTGGTGATCCGCGTGGACGACCTCCACGGGCTTGCCGAGGACCTTGCCGCCGAAATCCTCGGCTGCCATGCGGACGGCCTCGACCGCGCCCTTGCCGGACAGGTCCGAGTAGATCCCGGTCATATCCGCCAGGACCCCGATCCGCACGACGTCGTCAGAGACCTTTCCAGTTTGTGCGTTGGCCGCTCCGGCGCCGATGCTCACTGCGGCGAGCATCGCTACGGCACGTGATAGCCTCTTCATTCCATCCCTCCCATTTTCGTCTTTTCGTTTGATTGACGGGCAGCTTGTCGGGAGCGACAGCACTTTGCCATGGGCGCAGACCACGCCGACCTACGCGAAACGCACATCAACGGGGCGGACACGCACCTCTGGTCCGTCAGGGCGGAGGATTGCGAGGCTCTCAGGCAGCGCCAGATTGCACATGTCGGCGTGGGCGACGCTGCGGTCCCATATCGGATCGTCAGAACCAAACTGTCGGGCGCCTATCTTCACGGATCTCTCGGCGGCGAAGGCCGGATGCTGATCGACGGCCGTTGGCGGCCGCACCGCGAAGGCTGGGTGTCCCTGGCCCCCGCGCACGTCCTACATGCGTTCCACGCGTTACCGTCCAAACGCTGGCGATATTGCTGGGTGCGCTACACGCCGGCCTCGCCGCGATCGATGTCCCATGCCATGGCGCCGATCATCGGCCAGTTCGACTGTCAGCCGCTCGGGCACGCCATCATGGGCCTGTTCCACGAAATGCAGGCGCGCCGCGACATGGCCGCCTGTGCGCTGTGGCTCGACCTTGTCGAAAATTACGTCGAGAGCTTTACCGAGCCGTGGCGCCGGGAAGAGCGGCTGGTCGCGGTCTGGAGCGCCGTGCGTCGCGATCTTTCTCGGCCCTGGGCGCTGGCCGATCTGGCAGACCTAGCCGGGCTCTCGGGCGAGCATCTGCGGCGACTGTGCCACAGCAGCCTTGGCCGCAGCCCGATGCAGCAACTCGCGAATCTGCGTGTCCAACACGCCGCGCACCTTCTTGCCACAACGAATTCGAAACTCGAGACGATCGCCGATACGGTCGGCTACCGAAACCCGTTCGCGTTCTCGGACGTGTTCAAGAGGGTGACCGGCGTGCGGCCATCACAATTCCGATCTCGAAGACGAGCGAGCCTCTGACGCAAAGGGTTGAAGGCGGCCCCGAGAGCCATCCCCGCTTTCCGCTCCGCACGGCGCAAGGCGCTTCTTCAATTTCCGGCCAGAACACGTCGCGGCTGCTTCGCGGCCATTTCGGTCCTAGACGGTGGTAGAGCAGTTTCCGGAAAGCGGACTCCTGTGTCCAGGGTGAGCGGTGCTCGCGCGCGTCGTCGTGTTCTGTTGTGCCGTAGCTCCGCCTTAATCGGTGAGCCGAAATCGGACCTGTTCAGCGCGGGCCCGGCGAACGGAACCGCCCCGGGAGCGCAAGGATCCGCAGCCCCCAACAGGGTCCCTTGTCAGCTCAGCGCAACCTCGAAGCCGCGCTTGACCGCAGGCCTAAGCATCAGGGCGTCGTACCACCGCCTGACGTGGGGATAGTCGGCGAGATCCGTCTGATGCCGCTCATGTCGCCAAACCCAACCGAGGATCGCGAAATCCGCAATCGACAGTTCACCCGCCACAAACTCGACCTTGGCCAGGCGCCGGTCCAGAACGCCGTAGAGGCGCCTCGTTTCCTTCAAGTAGCGCTCGAGACCGTAAGCGCGGTCCTCCTCCGCCACCGTCAGAAAGTGATGGACCTGGCCGGGCATCGGGCCAAACCCGCTCATCTGCCACATCAACCATTCCAGAACCGGAACGCGAAGGCGCAGGTCCGATGGCATGAACCGACCGGTCTTCTCAGCCAGATAAAGCAGGATCGCGCCGGATTCGAAGACGCTGATCGGCCCGCCCCCAGGCCCATCCGGATCGACGATGGCGGGTATCCGGTTGTTCGGGCTAATCACGAGGAACGACGGCTCGAATTGCTGACCCTTGGTAATGTCGACGGTCCTGACCCGGTAGGGCAGGTCCATCTCCTCGACGGCAACACTGATCTTTCGGCCGTTCGGCGTGTTCCAAGCGTAGAGGTCAATCATATCTGGGATCCTCCCGTCATCACAAGCCAACGGGTCACAGCGTTCCCGGGTAGGCGCCCCCGTCGAGAAGAATGTTCTGCCCTGTCATGTACCCGGAGGAGGCCGCGCAGATGAACGCACAGGCCATTCCGAACTCCTCGGGCTGCCCGAAGCGGTTGGCAGGATTCTGCGCGGCGCGAGCCGCAAGAGCTTCCTCCATGCTGATCCCGGCCTTCTTGGCCCCTGCGGCGGTGCTCGACCGCATTCTTGCTGTGTCGAACGGGCCGGGAAGGAGGTTGTTGATCGTCACGTTGTGCTTCACGGTCGTGCGCGACAATCCGGCCACGAACCCCGTCAGGCCCGCCCGCGCACCGTTTGACAGCCCGAGATAGTCGATCGGAGCTTTGACGGCGGCCGAGGTGATGTTCACGATGCGCCCGAACCGCCGCTCGATCATGCCGTCGACGGTGGCCTTGATGAGCTCGATCGGCGTGAGCATGTTCGCGTCCAGCGCGTTGATCCAGGCATCCCGGTCCCAGTCGCGGAAATCGCCGGGCGGGGGACCGCCGGCGTTGTTGATGAGGATGTCCGGCGCAGGGCAGGCGGATAGCGCGGCCGCCCGCCCGTCGGGTGTTGTGATGTCGCCCGCGACGGTCACGACCTCGGCTCCGGTCTCACGTCGGATCTCCTCGGCCGTCGCTTCGAGCGTCTCCCTGGTCCGCGCCGTGATCGTCACGGACACGCCCTCGCGGGCGAGACTCATGGCGCAGGCCTTGCCGAGGCCTTGGCTGGCTGCGCAAACGAGCGCCTTCTTACCTTGCAGGCCGAGATCCACCGTCCATCCTCCTGATTAAGCACACGAATGCGTCTGCCCTGTCGGGCAGGCGATGCTCCGGGCGGTGCCCGCGCCGAACGGCGTCCGTTCCGTCCTGATCGAACAAGGCACACCGCGCAAGGCACCGCGCTCCGGAAGAGGCTATTGCTCCTGGAACACAGTCTCTCGGTTCCTGCGAACGGCCGGAAGCACCAGGAGGAGGAACAGCGCTAGGCTGAGAAGGAGAAGTCCTGCGCTGATCGGCCGAGTCACGAACACACTTGGGTCGCCGCGCGAGATCATCATCGCACGGCGAAAGTTCTCCTCCATCAACGGCCCCAGGATGAAGCCGAGGATGAACGGCGCAGGCTCCGCGCCGACCTTGATGAAGAAAACCCCGAGCAGCCCGAACATCAGCATCAACCCGACTTCGAAGGCGCTGTTGTTGATGGTGTAGGTGCCGATGCAGCAGAACAGGACGATCGCGGGAAACATCAGCTTGTACGGCACCCGGAGGAGGGAGACCCAGAGGCCGATCAGCGGCAGGTTCAAGGTCACCAGCATGAGGTTGCCAAGCCACATGGAGGCGATCACGCCCCAGAAGAGGCGGGGCTGCGCGGTCATGACATCCGGGCCGGGCTGAATGCCCTGGATCATCATCGCCCCAACCATGAGGGCCATAATGGCGTTGCCGGGGATGCCGAGGGTCAAGAGGGGAATGAAGCTCGTCTGCGCGCCGGCATTGTTGGCAGCCTCCGGGGCGGCCACACCCTCGATCGCGCCCCTTCCGAAGCTCTCCGGCTGCCGCGAGGATTTCTTCTCGACCGCGTAGGCGGCGAAGGACGACAAGGCAGCGCCGCCCCCCGGGAGGACACCGAGCACCGAACCGATGGCCGTGCCGCGCAGCATGGCGGGAATGCAGGCGCGGAGTTCGCGGCCGCTCGGCCAAAGGCTGCTCCATTTCAGGCCCAGCAGCGTCCGGTCCTGGGGTCGCCCCAGCGTCACGGCAAGTTCCGCAATGCCAAACATGCCGATCGCGATCGGCACGAAGCCGATGCCGTCTCCGAGTTCCGGGATGCCGAGCGTCATGCGCGGCGAGCCGGTGTTCACATCGATTCCGACCAGTCCGAGCAGGAGCCCGATGAGGATCATCGCCACCGCCTTGCCCGGCGCCCCGTGAGCGAGGACGACCGCGCCGGTCAGGCCGAGCACCATCAGGCTGAAATATTCGGGCGCGTTGAACTTCAGCGCGAGCCAGGACATGGGCGCGCTGGCGGTGGCGATCACGAGGGTCGCGATCGTGCCGGCGACAAAGGACGCGATCGCCGAGATCGCGAGGGCCGGCCCCGCCCTGCCCTGCTTCGCCATCTGGTGTCCGTCGAGACACGTCACGATCGCGGAGGACTCGCCCGGAACGTTGACCAGGATGGCCGTGGTGGAGCCGCCATATTGCGCGCCATAGAAGATGCCCGCGAGCATGATCAGCGACGAGGCCGGCTCGAGCGTGAAGGTGAACGGCAGGAGGATCGCGATCGTCGTGATCGGTGCGATGCCCGGAAGGACGCCGACCAGGGTTCCGATCACGGCACCGAGAAAGCAGAACCCGAGGTTGGCCGGGGTGAGCGCGACGGACAAACCGAGGCTGAGATTGGCGATGAGGTCCATGAGGCTCGCTTCTCGGCCGAAAGCTGGAGGGTGCTGGCCGCCGCCGCGTCAGGGCCAGACGCGGATCGGCAGGCCTAGCCCATAGACGAACAGCGCCACCGCAAAGGCTGCGAGCCCGATCGCGAGAAGGGCGTTTTCCCGCACGCGCAACTCAGCCGAGGCGAACCCCGCGCAGACCACGACGACCAAGCTCGTGAGAGCGAGACCGACGAGAGGCAGCAGGGCCGCGAACAGCGCCACCGCCGAGCCAATCAGGAGAAGCGGACGAAGGGCGACTGCCGGGAACGGCTGCCGCCTCGCCAGCACTGCTCGGCCCCCCATTCCCAGGCCTATCAAGATGATCAGAACCGAGAGAGCGCGCGGAACGTAGCCGGGTCCCATGGCGCTTGCCGTTCCGACCGTGAGTTCGCTTCCCAGCACAAGGGCGAAAGCCCCCAAGGCCACCAAGAAGGCCGCGAAGGCGAGGTCGGGAACGTTGGTGCGGGAGCCCATTTGCGGCCGATCCTCGAGAGAGAGCCGGTTGATCCGGCACTCTCAATCGCTGCTCTAGGAGGATCGGGAGCTCAGTCGAGCGAGATGTTCTCGGATCTGGCGACCTCGCCCCATTCGGCGATCGCCTTGGTCATCCAGGCCGCGAATTCGTCAGGGGTGTTGGTCCGGACGTTGCCACCGAGATCCGCGATTTTGGAGGCGATCTCCGGTATGGCGAGGACTTTGCGAAGTTCCGCGTTCAGCCGCGCTACCACCGGGGCCGGCGTTCCCTTGCTCGTCAGGAACCCCTGCCAGGACCCGGTCTCGACAATTGGCATGTCGATTTCCTTGAAGGTCGGCAGGTTGGGCAGTTGAGGCAGCCGCTTGTCGCCCGACACCGCGATACCCTTCAGCTGGTTCTGCGCGACAAACGGGATCGTCGGCAGCGCCCCGTTCAGGATGACATTGCTTTCGTTCGACACGACGGCCCTGATAGCCGCGGCCCCGCCCCGATAGGGAACGTGGACCCAGTCGACGCCGCGCTTGCGCTGGATGACGATGGACGTAAGGTGCTGGATGGAGCCGACGCCGCTGTTGCCGATATTGAGCTTGCCGGGATTTGCCTTCGCGTAGGCGACGAGTTCGTCGAAGCTTGTAGCCGGCACCGATGGGTGAACCGCGAGCAGATAGGGTGAGAACATCACCATCGTGACCGGCACGAGATCCTTTTGTACATCGAAGGACAGCTTCTTCACGAGGCTCGGCTGCGTGGCGAGCGTGCCAGCATCCGTGATGAGCAGAGTATGGCCGTCACCCGCGGCCTTGGCGACGAAGTCGGCGCCGATATTGCCCGAGGCGCTCGGCTTGTTCTCCACGATCACCGGCTGGCCGATACCCTCGGACAGCTTGGGAGCGATAAGGCGCGCCAGGATGTCGGAGGTCCCGCCCGGCGCGTATGGCACGACGATCGTGACCTGCTTGATGAAGGCCTGCGCCCTGGCCGGCCCGGCGGCGGCGATGCCGGACAAAACCCCGGCGGCCATTGCCGCGAGAACCACCCGTCGCGACTGATAGATCATTGTTGTTCCTCCCTTTGGGACGATCCTACGCGCCCGAGCTTTCGGCCCACAAGCCCGGTCAGCGCGGATATCCGAATGGCGGCGAACGCCATTCAGCCAACCGGCTCCCTTCCGGCACACCAGGTCGCGCCTGCTTTGCGGCAACCCGGTCCTCCAAGCGGCTGCATTGAGAGATCCTAAGCGGACCTGAGCTGTACCATGAGGCGGGTTCCGCCGACTGAGCGGCTGAGCGGACATCTGCAGCCGGTCCACGTTCCGCTTCTCGCGATCTATCCCACTCTCGGCATCCCGGGGGGCGGAAGAAGCCGCGACTGAGCCGCAAGGCGGACGGGCGCGTTGACGGCGCCGAAACCGCGATAGCCGCCCCGCCGCTCGATGATCTCCATGAAGAACCCGCCCTCGAGAACCGGCCTCGTGTAGGCGTGGAAGAACTCGGCCGTGCCTTCGCGGTCGTAGAGAATGCCGCCGGCCCGCATCCTGTCGAGGGTTTCCGAGGAGAGGTCCGTCCGCACCTCGAGGTCGTCGTAGTAGTTCTCGGGGATCGGCAGAAGCTCGACCCCATTCCGCTTCAGCTGGTCGGCGGTCGCGAAGATGTCGCTCGTCGCGAAGGCGACGTGCTGCACGCCGCCGCCGAAGCCTTCCGTGATGAAGCGCGACGCCAGGGTTTGATGGCTCTGGGATGCGTTGAGAACGGTGCGCAGCGAGCCGTCCGCCGTCTCCACAACCTGGCTCTGGACGACGCCGCCGGGATCGATCACGTCCTGCACCGGGCTCTTCGCGACCTGCAAGAGCGAGCTGTAGAAGAGGAGCCAGCTCAGCATTTCCTCGTACCGCATGGCCTGCGAGAGATGGTCGATGGCGATCAGGCCGGCCGATCCCGGCGCCTCACTGCCCGGGAGCGGCTCGAAATCGATATCCCAGAGGCGATCGAGGCCGCTCTTTCCGTCGACGAAATAGAGCAGGCTGCCGGCGACGCCGCGCACGGCCGGGATGTCGAGCTCGCCCGGACCGACCGGCTGCCTGAATGGCTCGTCCAGAAGCGCCGTCGCGCGATCGATGCAGGCCTGGGCGTCGTCGACCTTCAGGGCCACCGCGCAGACGGACGGCCCGTGCGTGACGAGGAAGGAATGCGCAAAACCCTCCTTATCCCGATTGACGACGAGGTTGATCCCACCCTGGCTCCAGCGCTCGACCGCCTTCGAGCGATGCCGGGCCGCCGGCACGAAGCCGAGCGCCCGCAGCATCGTCGCGAGGCTCTCGCCGGCCGGGTCGTCGACCGTGATCTCCACGAACTCGACGCCCTGACAGGCGGCGGGCGGAGGAAGAGCGCCGACGCCGGGAAGCTGCGCGCCCATGCGACGTCGCAGTTCGTCCAGCGTGAAGAGCAGCGAGCGGCGGCCGTCCACCGCGACACTGCGGGCTGAGCCGGCGCGGAAGCGGTCGCTGAAGATCTCGAGCGAGAGCAGGCCGTCAAACCCGGTCTCCGCGAGCGCGTCCATGAACGGCTCGATCGGCAGCTCGCCCTGGCCGGGGAAGGAACGATAGTGCCGGCTCCAGGACAGATAATCCATCTCGAGCTTGGGCGCGTCAGCCATCTGGACGAGGAAGATCTTGTCCTTCGGGACGGCCCGGACAGGGCGCAGGTCGGTCCCGCGCACGAGGACGTGGAAGCTGTCGAGGACGAAGCCCACGGCCGGGTGGTCGGCACGACGCACGATCTCCCAGGCATCACGGTAGTCGTTGACGTGCCGCCCCCAGGCGAGCGCCTCGTAGGCGACCCGCATTCCTCGGCTAGCGGCACGTTCCCCGAGTTCGTGGAAATCCGCCGCGGCCCTATCGATCCCGCCGAGGCTGTCCGGCGAGACGTTCGAGCAGACCATCAGGAAGTCGCAGCCGAGTTCGGCCATGGTGTCGAACTTGCGCTCGGCGCGCGCGAAGACCTTGGCCCGCTGCGGCTCGGGCGTGCCCTCGAAGTCGCGGAACGGCTGGTACACAGCGATGGTGAGGCCAAGATCCTCGGCCAGAGCCCGGGCCTCCCCCGGCGTGCCGTTGAAGTAGAGCAGGTCGTTCTCGAAGATCTCGACGGCCGTGAACCCCGCCCCCGCGATGGCCTCCAGCTTCTCCCGGAGCGTGCCGCTCAGGCACACGGTCGCGATCGCGGTCTGCATGCCGTTCCTCCCCGTTCGCCGCGCGAAGGCGCGCCCTCAGCTCAGCTGATCGTTCCGGTCGCGAGCGCGTGCTCCACGCCGCCCTCGACGTGTCGTGTCAGGACCTTGCAGGCGCGCGCCGCATCGCGCCGGAGCGCGCAATCGAGAAGTTCGGCGTGCTCACGCGACGCGACATCGCCGCGATAGCTGAGCGCGATCATCTGGTAGCGCAGGTACTTGTCGAAGACGGCCGCGTGGTTCGCGATCAGCATGCGCGATCCGCAGGCTGCGATCAGCGCCTGGTGGAACTGCCAGTCGTACTGCTTCCAGAGCTCGGCTTCCGAGCGGTCGCCCTCGGCCATGCGCTCCTCCATGCGGGCGAGGCGATGGTGGGCCGCGACGACGTCGCCCTCCCATTCGACATCTCCTGCCCTGAAGGATTGTTCGAGCGCCCGGCACTCGAGGAGCTGCCGCAGGGCCGCGATCTCCTTCAGGTTGACAGCCGAGACCGGCGCGACCGCGAAGCCCTTCTGGCCTTCGGCCACGACGAGGCGCTCCGATTGCAGCCGGTTCAGGATTTCGCGCAGCGTGCTGACCCCGACGCCGTAATCCTCCTTCAGCCGCTCCAGCCGCAGCCGCTGGCCGGGCGCGAGCCGCCCGAAGATGATGTCGGCGCGCACGCGGCGGTAGGCGCTTTCGCCCACGCTGACCGGCGACGGACGCTCGAGAACCTTCGTCACGCGAGAGCTCCCGAGGCGAGCGTGTGGGCGACGCAGCCCTCGACATGCGCGCGAAGCACCTCGCAGGCAGCGGCCGCGTCGTGCGCGAGCGCGCAACGCAGGAGGTCGGCATGTTCGCGCGCCGCGATCTCGCCGCGGAACACGACGGCCGCCATCTGGTAGCGGAGATACTGGTCGAAGACGCCGGCATAGAGATCGAGGAGCGTCTGCGACCCGCAGGCCTCGACGAGGCTGTGGTGGAACTCGCGGTCGTAGCGCTTCCAGAGATCCGTGCCATCGCGATCGCCGGCCGCCATGCGCCGTTCGAGCGTGGCAAGCTTGTGGTGCGCGGCGACCACCCGTCCCTCCCATTCGAGGTCGCCGGCCGCGAAGGAGAGCGGGATCGCGTGCGTCTCGAGCAGGAGCCGCATCGCTGCAACGTCCTCGAAGCCGGATGCGGAGACGGGCATCACCTGGAAGCCGCGCTGCTCTTCCGCCAGGACGAGGCCTTCGGACGAGAGCCGGTTCAGGATCTCGCGCAGTGTGCTGACGCTCGCCCCGTAGAGCTCGGCCAGGCGCTCCAGCCGCAGCTTCGCGCCCGGCGTGAGACGCGCCAGGACGATGTCCGCGCGAATGCGCTCATACGCCTGATCGGCGATCGAGCTGGCCACGAGCTCGATGCTCATCGGGTCGCTGATCCATGAGCAGCCATACGCGGAGCATGGCACGCCATACCATCTGAGAAAACCGAAAATCTCCCATGAATCCCTAATTTCCCATTGATCTCCTGGATGTCCGAGGGAATGATGCAGGCCAGCAGACGCCACGAAACGGCGCGGAGCCAGGGAGGAAGAGATGCCGGTGAGCGTGAGCAGACGGGCCGCGGTAGCGGCGGGAATGGCCGCCCTGGGCTGTCTGGCCGTGGGCCAGGCGCTGGCCCAGGCTTCGATGAACCTGCGCTTCTCCGCCGTCTTCTCGGAGCAGGATATTCGCGCCGAGATGATGAAGCGCTTCGGCGAGGACGTGAAGGCGATCGGCTTCAACCTGCAGCCCTATTACGGCGGCACGCTGTTCAAGCAGGGGACCGAACTCGTCGCCATGCAGCGCGGGAACCTGGAGATGGGCAACATCGCGCCCCAGGACATCTCCAACCAGATCCCGGCCTGGTCGATCGTCACCTCGGCCTATCTGTTCCGCGACGCCGACCACCTGAAGAAGGTCATGGCGAGCGAGGTCGGTGCGCAGCTCAAGACGATGGCTTCCGAGAAGCTCGGCATCCACATCCTCGGGCCGACCTATTTCGGCGCCCGCCATGTCGGCCTGAAGCCGAAGAAGAAGATCAGCACGCCCGCCGATCTCGCCGGGATCAAGCTGCGCATGCCGGGGGGCGATGCCTGGCAGTTTCTCGGCCAGTCGCTCGGCGCGAACCCGACTCCGATGGCCTATCCGGAGGTCTATACGGGGCTTCAGAGCGGCGCGATCGACGGGCAGGACAACCCGCTCCCGAACGTCCAGAACATGAAGTTCTACGAGGTGAGCTCGCAGATCGTGCTCACCTCGCACCTCGTCGGGTTCGACTTGCTCGCCGTTTCCAACAAAGTCTGGAATGCCATGCCGGCCGACAAGAGGGCGGCGTTCCAGGCGGCCGCCGACAAGGCGATCGACTGGAGCACGGCCGAGCACCTCAAGAAGGAGAGCGAGCTCGCCGAGTTCTTCAAGAAGCAGGGCTTGGAAGTCTACACTCCGGACCTGAAGGCATTCCGCGAGTTCGCGCAGAAGAAGTACCTCGCCTCCGACCTCGCGAAGAGCTGGCCGGCCGGCATGCTCGACAAGATCAACGGCATGTGAGGCAGGACGCGCCGGGGAACCGGCGCCTCCTGCCTCCGTCGATTGAGAGTGCCCTCCCCCATGCCGACCAATGCAAGACGGCTCGGGCCGTGGCTGGCCCGGCGCGCCGAGAACATCGTCGCGGCGATGCTTGCGGCCATGTTCGGCGTCTTCATCCTGCAGATCGTCTTTCGCTACGTTGCCAACCTGCCGATCGGCTGGACGCATGAGATCAGCGTGGGGCTCTGGCTGTGGCTCGTGCTCTTCGGCGCGGCCTTCGTGGTCAGCGAACGCGAGGAGATCCGCTTCGACATCATCTACGGCGCGGTCGGACCCGGCCCTCGCCGCGTCATGTGCATCATCACGGCGGCTGCGCTGGTTGCGCTCTACGCCGTCTCGCTGCCGGCCGTCGTGAGCTACGTCAGCTTCATGAAGGTCGAGCGCACGGCCTATCTGAAGATCCCCTTCGACCTGCTCTTCTCGATCTACGTCGTCTTCGCGGTCGCGGCGATCGTCCGCTATCTCTGGCTCGGCTGGCGGGCCCTGCGGGGCGAGGCGCCGAAGCCCTTCGATCCGACCAAGGCGAGCTCCGGCGTATGAACCTCGCGAGCCCCTTCTCGCTCGCCGTCGTCGCAATCACGGGGCTGGCCTTCCTGGGCCTGCCGATCGGGCACGCGATGATCGCGGGCTCGATTTTCTACCTGCTGCTCGCCGGACAGGACATGGGCACCGCTGCCGAGCAGCTGCTCAACGGCATGTACACGAACTACGTCATCCTCTCGGTGCCGCTGTTCATCCTGGCCGCCGAGTTCATGAACATCGGCAGCATGACCGACCGGCTGATGACGTTCTGCAACGCGCTCGTCGGCCGCTTCCGGGGCGGGCTCGCGCATGTGAACATCCTGCAGAGCATCATCTTCGCGGGCATGTCCGGCTCCGCGATCGCCGACGCCGCCGGCACGGGGCGCATGATGCAGGTCATGATGACCCGGCGCGGCCGATATCCCGGAAGCTACGCGGCCGCGGTGACCGCGGTCTCGTCCGTCATCGGGCCGATCATCCCGCCTTCGATCCCGATGGTGCTCTATGCGCTCGTCTCGGATGCCTCGATCGGATTTCTGTTTCTCGGCGGCGTCGTTCCAGGTCTCCTGATGGCGCTCAGCCAGATGGCGATCGTCGCCATCACGGCCCGGCAGAGGAATTTCCCGGTCGAGGCGCCCGTGCCGGTCCGCGAGCTGCCGCGCATCACCTGGGACGCGCTGCCCTCGCTGATGATGCCGGTGGTGCTGCTCGGCGGCATCTATGGCGGCGTGATGACCCCGACGGAGGCGGCCGCGGTGGCAGCGGCCTATGCCCTCCTGATCTCGGCCGGGCTGTATCGAAGCGTGTCCTGGGCCGACTTCTACCGCTCGCTCGCCGTAAGCGCGCGCACCACGGCGTCGATCGGCATGCTGATCGCGGGCGCGCTCGTATTCAACTACGTGGTCACGGTCGAGAACATTCCCGAGACCGTCAAAGGCCTGCTCTCGTCTTGGCAGCTGAGCCCGCTTTCCTTCCTGATCCTCGTGAACCTCGTCCTTTTGGTTCTCGGTTGCATCCTGGAAGGTACGGCGATCCTGCTCATCATCGTGCCGGTCTTCGTCCCCACGGCGCAGGCGCTCGGGATCGACCTCGTCCATTTCGGGGTCGTGGTGGTCGTCAACATCATGATCGGCCTGATCACGCCGCCCTACGGGCTCCTGCTCTTCATCATGGCCAGCATCTCGGGCGAGCCGCTGCGCGACATCGTGCGGGACTGCATGCCCTTCCTAGCCGCCATGCTGGTCGCGCTCGCGGTCATCACCTTCGTGCCGGAGGTCGTGCTCTGGCTCCCCCGCCTGTTCGGCTACAAGGGGTGACCGGGCGGTCATCCGGAGACCATCGCATGATGCGCCCGATCTGGGTCCTGAACGGCCCGAACCTCAACCGCCTCGGGAAGCGCGAGCCGCAGATCTATGGCGCCACGACGCTCGCCGAGGTGGAGGCGATGTGCCAGGCCGCGGCCGGCGAAACCCCTGTCGAATTCCGGCAATCGAACCGCGAATACGAGATCATCGATTGGGTGCACGACGCGATCGAGGCGGAGGCGGCCGGCATCATCATTAATCCGGCCGCCTTCACCTTCACGTCCATGGCGATCATGGACGCGCTCAAGATGTTTCCGGGCCCGATTATCGAGCTGCATATCAGCAACATTCATAGGCGTGAGCCGATCTACCATCGCTCCTTCATGTCGCCCGTGGTAACCGCCGTGATCGCCGGGCTGGGTGCGCGCGGATACGCCGTCGCGGTTCGGGCCATGCGCGACCTCGTGGCCGACGCCGCCCGTGCCTGAGGAGCGGGACCGACCGGCAAGGCTGCCTTCGGACTGGCCCTCCGTCCTCGTCGGGCTGATCGGGTCCGGGATCGGGGCGTCGCGCACGCCCCCGATGCACGAGCGGGAAGGCGCCGAGCAAGGCCTGCGCTATGTCTACAAGCTCGTTGACCTCGACGCGCTCGGCTTAGACGCGAGCGCCCTGCCCGACCTGCTTGCGGCTGCCCAGCGCCTCGGCTTCGCCGGGCTGAACATCACGCATCCCTGCAAGCAGGCCGTCATCGCCCATCTGGACGAATTGTCGTCCGACGCGCAGGCGCTCGGGGCTGTGAACACGGTCGTGTTCCGGGACGGCAAGCGGGTCGGGCACAACACCGATTGGTGGGGATTCGCCGAAAGCTTCCGGCGCGAACTCGCGGACGCAGCGCTCGACCGCGTCGCGCTGTTCGGAGCCGGCGGGGCCGGAGCCGCGGTCGCGCATGCGCTCCTGACGCTCGGTGCGGGCGAGCTCCTCATCGTCGATCCCGAGGGCGGACGTGCAGAAGACCTCGCCGCCTCTCTGACCCGTCGCTTTGGCGCGGGTCGCGCGAGCGGCCTCGCCAGCGCTCCGGACGATCTCTCGCTGGACGGTCTCGTAAACGCGACCCCACTCGGTATGGCGGCGCATCCCGGCATGGCCGTTCCGCCTTCCCTCCTGCGGCCCGAACGCTGGGTCGCCGAGATCGTCTACTTCCCGCTCGAAACCGAACTCCTGCGCGAGGCTCGCCGGCGCGGCTGCCGCACCATGTCGGGCGGCGGCATGGCGGTGTTCCAGGCCGCTGCCGCTTTTCACCGATTCACCGGCCGGCCGGCCGATGCGGAGCGGATGCTCCGGCACTTTGGGCAGATGGGCTGAACCCGTCCGGGAGGTAGCACCGTGACAATTGCTTTAAACCCAGCAGCCTTGGTCTTCATTATCAACGTGACGCGAAAGCGAAGTCGACGCTGGCTCGGCGCTAGAGTGACATCACTGGCCGCAATGTCCGCTCAAGCGGTTGCTGCCCAAGAAGCAGCCGTTCCGCTTTCGGGCAGATTAGGCCTGCGGCGAACTTGGCTCGATGCCCACTTCTACTTGTGAACTGCCCGGTCGGCTCCGGCTGCGAGGCGGGCATGAGCTTCTACGGTCGGGTGGACGTCGTCCCAGAATAGATGGCCCTCGCAGGTCTTGAGCCCCCGGCAGGGTCTCGTCACATCGGTGAAGCCGAGCGCTTCTGGGTCCGCTTTCACCCGCTCGCCCATCGACCAGACATCCAGACGGTGGATCCTGATCCCTGCGCCCCTCTCAGCTTTCGCCAGCGTCTCCTCTACCCCCCGATTGAACCGCGCGCTCAGCCGTTCTGCCTCGATTACGGCGGCGCTCCCCCTGGCCCGCACCGCAGGCGTGATGCCGACATCCGGCAGGTTTGGGACGAGCACGTCCAACGGCCCCAACCTTTCGAGGTCCTCGAGAATGCTTGCGAGCGAGAGGATGGCGCGATCCACCACGGCCGGACCGTCCGGCCGCCCAATAGCGGCGAAGATGTCGTTCCCGCCCCCGTAGACCACGTAGAGAGTGCGTCCTCCTGGACGAGGTTGCTTCAGAAACAGAGCAGCTTGAGCGCGCAGACTGTCCGACCCGCTTTGCGCATCGAGCCTCGCACCGCCGACAGCGAAGTTGAGGCCGCCGGACCTGCTCGGCGCGAGCGACGCCCCAAGACGGCCTGCGAGTTGCTCCACCCAAACCGGACCGTTCGAGAATCGTCCGGCATTGCCTTGGTCGGAGAGGCTGTCTCCCAAAACGACGATCTGGTCGAAGCCGGGCTCGGCCATGCTGTTGCTCGCCAGCGTCAGTATTCCGAGCACGAGCCCGGCGAGGGTCGAAATGCGCTTGAGAGCGACGCGCGACCGACTGCGACGCCTCCGTTCTGGGACAGCTTCCCGGGCGGGGGTCTCAAGTGTCGGCAGCATCGCCCCACTCCCTTCCGTGATGCACGGCAGCCATCAGTGGGTCGGGCCTAATCCACCCGCAAGATCTCGACGACCGGCGGTGAGATCAGGATGTGGCTGAATTCGCGTATCCAGTCGTTGCCCCCTTGAACGCTCTCCTGACGGAAGCTGTCCAGTTGATCGAGGCTCGTCAGCTCGATCTCGAACTGAAGCGCTGCGCCGCCCAGAGCACGCGTCAGCGGAACCAGCATCCTGGCCTTTAGCCCACTCGTCGCCGCGCTCTCGACCTCCCTTCTGATCAGTTCCACCGGCCCGGTCCCGATCGGCAGGTTTGAAGTCGTAGGAGAAGCGAGCGAGGTACATCGGCCGGATCCGAAAGAGAGCGCGTCAAGGTTCGAACGCTCTGGCGCACAGCGGGTTCGCTTTGCCCTTGCCCGGGAGCGCAACCGGCCGCGAGACCCGACTTCGCAAATGCGTGTAGGCCTTCAGGACTCCCCCGCATGATCGACGAGGTCGTCCTCGGTTTCATTCCTGCTGGACACCGGCTGGTCCGGAGAACTACCTCCTGACCTAATCCCTAGGGGATGGGGCAGTGCCGGCTGGCGTTGCGTATCCGTCCGGGGCGTGTATCTCACGAGCTTGGGCTACGAGCTAACCCGAGAACTGCAGCGTCTGGACAGTCTAGAAGGCCGTCTCTCTGAGGAACGCGCCGAGATGGCCCTTCCACAATGCTGCATGCTGAGCCGAAACATGACCAAAGGTGGTTGCATCGCCTGGGACGAGGGCTGACCGGGCGTTCGGGATTTGCCTCATGGCGTCCTCGACCACCCCGAGAGCGGGAGGGTTCAGCTCATCATCGGCGAAGTTGATGGCCAGCAGAGGGGACCGGATCGCGCCGAGAACCGGGCTCGGATCGTAATCCATCGATGCCTCGAGCTGGTACAGCCGATCGTTGGCGTCCCCCGCCCGAGCGCGCTCGACAAGCTGCTCATAGAGCCGGTCCGCCGCCTCGCGGGTCGGAGCGCTGTCCTGAAGGCGCAGCACGCTCTGGGTCAGCAACGCGCTGAACGGGGCCGTAAGAACGTACCGCGACGGGGGCTCGACGTAGTCCCCGCCGTTCCACCCGGGATCGTTCCGGATGGCCTCGATCGAAATCCGTCGCTGGATCCAATTCCGGCCGCTCATCGGCCCGGGCTGGCTGGCGATGGGAACGAGGCCATCCTGGAAATCCGGATAACGCGCGCCCCACATCCAGGTCAGCATGCCGCCCATGGAAAGCCCCAGCACGAGCTTGAGATGCGCGATCCCGAGTTCTTCGGTGAGGAGCCGGTGATTGGCTGAAACGAGGTCGGCGTAGCGGTAGTTCGGGAAGCGGGCCCGCAATCCGTCGCTCGGCTTGCTGGACCCGCCGAATCCAATGCAGTCGGGGATAATGAGATAGAGGCGCGATGCGTCGAGCGGCTGGCCCGGCCCGAACAACTCTCCTCCCAGGTGCGGGGTCAGCCAAGTTGCGGCACAGCCTGTCGTGTTGTGCAGCAGGAGAACCGCGTTCGTAACAGCGCCCGACGTGTCGCGGCGCGGCGTCCCAAGGGTGATGTAGTTGAGTCGCAGCTCCGGCAGGACCTGTCCGGAGGCGAACTCGAAATCCTGCAGGCTGAAGCTCGCTCGGCGCTGCCCCGGCCACCCGCCCGCGCGGCTCAAGAGCCTGCCCCATCACCGGGCTGATCGGCCGACGAAAAGCCCACCGCGCTTTGCGTCGCCTCGAAGCGCGCGCTCGGCCCGGGGGTCAATCCCCAATGGTCGAGACGACCCGGCGGCCAGGTCCAGGCCTCGACCGGGCGCGAGATGTAGCTGTCGTCGCATTGCTGCATCTCGGCCGTGTATTCGAGGGGCAGGTCCTCCGGCCCGACAAAATACGCGAAGGCGTTGTTGCCCGGCCCGTGCCGCCCTGGTCCCCATTCGATCGTATAGCCGTGGTCGCGAAGCCGTCCGATGCCCCGCATGAGGCTCTCGAGGTCTGCCATCCCGAAAGCGATATGGTTGAGGGTCGCGTGTTTCGCGAATGCGAGCACGACGGAGTGGTGGTCGGCGCTGCAGCGAAGAAACTGCATCTTCCGGGTCTGATCCGAAATCCGGAACCCGAGCACCTCGCACAGGAAGGCGGAACTGGCGGCTGAGTCCGCCGAGTTAAGATTGACGTGGCTGATCTTCCGCGGCCGATCGGCATCCGGAAGGGGGGAAGCGTGATCCGCGATACCCGTCACGGCCAAGTAGCGCCGGCCCTCCGGGTCGTTGAACTCGAAACCCCATCCGCCACCCGGTGCGGAAACCGCATCGGGGGCGCTTGCCTCGGTTCCTGGCCACCGCGCCACCTTCCCGTGAAGGTGCTCGACATCGGCTTCGCTCGCCACATCGAATACGATGCGCGCGACCTCCGTGCGGGCGCCCTGACGCAGGCTCAGGATCCAGCGCAGGGTGGAGGCGCCCCTGAAATACGCAATGCCGTCTTTTCGGCCCTCCTCCTCCAACCTCCAGGCATCCGTGAAGAAGCGTGAAGCTGCTGCGAGATCCCTGACGGAAAGCTCCACTGCCCGGAGCGCCCTGACCGTGCCCGGACGCATCACTGGGCCTTGATATTCGCTTCGCGGATGACCTTGCCCCACAGCTCGCGCTCCGCGACGATCTGCGCCGCGAAGGCTTCGGGCGTGTTGCCGACCAGCCTGACGCCCTGCGCCGAGAACCGAGTGTGGAGCTCAGGCTTACCGAGCGCTTTCACGGCTTCGGCGTGCAGAAAATCGATAACGCGCCGAGGTGTCTCGGCAGGCGCCATCAAGGCGAACCAAGAAGATGCCTCGAAATTCAACCCGCCTTCGGCCATTGTGGGCACATCAGGTAGCTGCGGGAGGCGTTGTGGCGCCGTCACGGCAAGCGCCTGGATCGTGTTGGCCCGGATATGGCTGATGACCGTCGGCGGGTTGTCGAACAAGCCGTCCAGCCGTCCGGCCACGAGATCCTGAACCGAGGGCGCAGCGCCGCGATACGGCACGTGTTGCACCTTGATGTTCTGCGAGGACATGAAGCGGGCGAGTGCCAGATGCCCGGTTGTGCCGACGCCCGCTGATCCGAAGTTGAACGCGCCCGGCTCCGCGCGGGCACGCGCCAGCAACTCGGCAGGCGTTCTCAAATTGAGCTTGGGGTGGACGACGAGCAGCATCGGCATGTCGCCGAGGATGGTGATCGGCGCAAAGGCCTTCTTCGTATCGAAGGGCATGCTGTCGTAGAGGAACTCGTTCGCAGTCAGGATGCCGGCCGATGCGAGCATCAACGTGTAGCCGTCTGGCTCAGCGCTCGCGACAGCAGCCGCTCCGACATTTCCTCCTGCGCCGGGTCGATTCTCGACGATGACGTTCTGGCCGACCGACTTCCCTATCTCGTCGGCAATCGCACGCGCGAAGTTGTCGGCCAGCCCGCCCGCCGGGAACGGCACGATGATCCGGATCAAGCGGCTCGGATAGGTCTGGGCAGTGGCGGGCTGCATGCCCGACAGCATCAGTCCTAAAGCGATACAGAGGTGCTTCCACATCACGATGCGATGTCCTCCCGTACTCTCGTTTCCGCGGTGGTTTGTTCCAGGGCGGCTAATAGTGGCGAGCCCGTCGCCTGGCTAAGCTCGCGCGGGCGCGTTGATGAGGCTGGGCCACGACGAGACTCTCTCTTGCCTCAGATAGGGTAATGCTGCGGCCCGGTCTCGATGGTGATCCAGCGCAACTCCGTGAACTCGGTAATGCCCGCCTTGCCGCCGAAGCGGCCGTAGCCCGACGCCTTCACGCCGCCGAAGGGCATCTGCGCCTCGTCGTGCACCGTCGGCCCATTCACGTGGCAGATGCCAGAATCGATGCGCTTGGCAACGTCGAGCGCGCGCGCGATATCGCGCCCGAAGACGGAGGCCGCCAGCCCGTACTCCGTATCGTTCGCGATCCGGACCGCCTCGTCCACGCCGTTCGCTCGGACCACCGTCACGACCGGACCGAAGCTTTCCTCCGAATAGATCCGCATGGAAGGCGTCACGTAATCGAGGACGGTTGCGCCCATCAGCGTTCCCTTCGCCTCCCCGCCGGCGGCGAGCTTCGCCCCTTTGCGCACCCCGTCGTCCACAAGCCCCGCGATGCGCAGCGCGGCTTCGGGACCGACCAGCGAGCCCAATGGCGTCTTTGCCTCCCGGGGATCCCCGGCGGTCAGAGTCTTCGCCTTTGCGCCGAGCTTCTCGACGAAGGCGTCCGCAATAGATGCGTCGACGACAATGCGCTCCGTCGACATGCAGATCTGGCCCTGGTTCATGAACGCCCCGAAGGCCGCAGCCGCGACTGCGGCGTCCAGGTCGGCGTCGTCCAGCACGACCATCGGAGCCTTGCCCCCGAGTTCGAGGAGCACAGGCTTGAGGTGACTTGCGGCTTTCTCCGCGATGATGCGCCCGACCCGGGTCGAGCCCGTGAAATTGATGCGTCGCACGGCGGGATGGGCGATCAGGGCCGAGATCACGTCCGCCGCGTCCTCGGGTGCGTTCGTGACGACGTTGATCGCGCCGGCCGGCAGCCCGGCCTCGCGCAGGCATTCGCCGATGAGCCGGTGCGTGCCGGGGCAGATCTCGGACGCCTTCAGCACGACGGTGTTGCCGCAGGCGAGCGGCGTCGCGACCGCGCGGACGCCGAGGATTACCGGCGCGTTCCAGGGCGCGATGCCGAGCACGACACCCGCTGGCTGCCGAATGGCCATCGCGATGCAGCCGGGCTTGTCGGACGGGATAACCTCGCCGGAGATTTGGGTTGTCAGCGCCGCCGCTTCCCGCAGCATGCCGGCCGCGAGGCGCACGTTGAACTGCGCCCAGCCCGCGGTCGAACCCGTCTCGCCGGCCATGAGGTCCACGAACTCACCAGCCCGCGCCTCGAGCAGGTCAGCCGCTTTGGAGAGGATGGAGCGGCGGGCATTCGGGCCCATGTTCGACCAGGCCGGAAAGGCGGCCGCGGCGGCATCAGCGGCGGCGATCGCGTCATCCGGGGTGGCGGCTGCGGCCCGGCTCGCGACGGTCCCGGTGATCGGGTTGAGGCGCTCGAAGGTAGCGCCGCCGCTCGCGGCGACGTCGCGGTCCTCGATGAGCAATGTGATGTCCGACATGACTGGTCCTCCTCAGGTCTGGGGATGGAGCGTGGGGGAGGCCGTCGCCTCCCCGAGATAGGCGCGGCGCACGGCCGGATCGTCCCGCAGGGTCGCGGCCAGGCCCTCGCCGACGATGCGGCCGGTCTCGATCAGGTAGGCGCGGTCCGCGATGGCGAGCGAGCGGCGCGCGTTCTGCTCGACAAGCAGGACGCCGATGCCGGTTTCGCGGATGCGGGTGAGCGCCGAGAACAGCTCGCTGGACATCAGCGGCGAGAGGCCGAGCGAGGGCTCGTCGAGGAGCAGGATCGTCGGGCTCGACATCAGCGCGCGGCCGATCGCGACCATCTGCTGCTCGCCGCCGCTCATTGTTCGGGCGGTCTGGCCGAGGCGCTCGGACAGGCGCGGGAACAATGCCAGCACCCGCTCGAGCGTCGCCGCCTCGCCCGCCCGCGCCCGCTTCGGATAGGCGCCGAGCAGGAGGTTCTCGCGCACGGTCAGCTCTCCGAAGATGCCGCGGCCTTCGGGCACGAGCGCGAGGCCCTCCTCCACGAGAAGATGCGCCGGAAGCGCCGACACATCGCGTCCGCCGAGCATGATCCGTCGGCCCGGCTCGGCCGCAACCGTGTTTGCGACGGCCTTGAGGAGGGTCGTCTTTCCCGCGCCGTTGGCGCCCAGGATCACGACGATCTCGGCGGTTCCCACGCGCAGGCTCAGGTCCTGCAGCGCGCGATGCAGGCCGTAGGAGACGGAGAGGCCGGAGACCTCAAGCATCGGGGTCTCCGAGATAGGCGTGGATGACGTGCGGGTCGGCCAGCACCGTCCCGGTCGCGCCCTCCGCCAGGACGGAGCCCGCGCTCATCACGACGCAGCGGTCGCAGAGCGAGCGGATCGCATCCATCACATGCTCGACGAGGACGATCGACAGCCCCTCGCGGCGAAGCGACTGGATCAGTGCGATGCCTTCCCGCAACTCCGACGGGTTCAGGCCGGCGAGCCACTCGTCCAGGAGGAGCAGCTTCGGCGAGAGGGCCAGGGCCCGCGCCAGCTCCAAGCGCTTCTGGTCGATATAGGTCAGCTCCGCGCCGCGCTGGTGTCCGCGGCCGGCGAGCCCGACGCGGTCGAGGAGGCGAAGCGCTTCCCGGTCGGCCGGCTCGCCCCAGAGCGGGCTGGCGCGGAACGCGAGGCCCGCGACGACGTTCTCCCGCGCGTCGAGCGAGGGCAGCACGCGGACGAGCTGGAACGTGCGGGCGATGCCGAGGCGCGCGATGCGATTCGGCGCGAGGCCCGCGACCGCCTTCCCCTGCAGGCGGATCTCGCCCGCGTCCGGCTTCAGCGCGCCTGAGAGGAGATTGAGCGCGGTCGTCTTGCCCGACCCGTTCGGGCCGATCAGGCCGAGGATCTCCGACGCCTCGACCGTGAAGCTCAGGCAATTCACGGCGACGAGTCCGCCGAAGCGGCGCACCAGGCCCGAGACCTCGAGCAGAGCGGTCACGGCGCCGCCCTCTGCGGCACGAGCCGGGCGGCGCGGGCCCGGGCGCCCTCGAACCAGCCGGCGACGCCGTTCGGCACGAGGTAGACGATGGCCATGAAGACGAGGCCGAGCAGGATCGAGAAGGCGTTGGGGAAGTTCGCGCCCAAAACCTCGAAGAGGAGCGTCAGCGGGATGACGCCGAGGAGCGGGCCCCAGAGCCGGCCCGCACCGCCGAGCAGCGCCATGATGAGCGCCTGGAAGGAGATAACCGGATTGAACGCGATGGAGGGGTCGAGATAGGTCCAGCGGGGCGCCATGATCGCGCCCGCGAGGGTCATGAAGGCGGCGCTCGCCGCAAACAGGGTGAGCTTCGCGGCCGTGACGTTGATTCCACAATGACACGCCACGACCTCGTCGTCGCCGATGACGCGCAGCGCGAGGCCGAGGCGCGAGCGCCCGATCAGCCAGCCGGCCGCGAAGACGAGCGCGGCGAGGCCGAAGAGCTGCCAGAAGATGCCGGTCTGGGTGACGTCGAGGAAGATGTAGCGGCCTACCGAACGGCTGACATTGACCTCCCACCAGGTCACGAGCTGGCGGATCAGCTCGGAGAGGCCGAAGGTGAAGATGACGAAGTAGATGCCGGAAAGTCGGAGCGTCGAGAGCCCGACGAGGAGGGCCACCCCGATCCCGATCGCGCCGGCGGCGGCGAGCACCGCCGGCCAGGGCATCGCCTCGCCGAATGCCGCGGCCGTATACGCGCCGATGCCGAAGAAGGCGGCGGTCGAGAGCGAGACGTAGCGGGTCGGGCCGGAGAAGAGCGCCCAGGCGGTCGCCAGGACGAGGTTGTTCAGGATCCCGATCGCGAGGGCGAGGTGGTAGCCCGTGCCGAGGAACGGAACGAGCGCGAGCGCGCCCATGGCGGCGCCGACGAGCGCGAGCGGCAGGATCTTCACCGCCCGGCCCTCCCGAAGAGTCCCGTCGGCTTCACGAGGAGCACGGTGAGGAACAGCCCGAAGGTCGCCGCGAGCGTGAGGCCGGGATCGACGAGCCGCGCTACGCTCGTTTCGACGAGGCCGAGGAGGAGTCCCGCGACGAGCGCGCCCATGAGATTGCCGACTCCGCCCATGATGACGACGACGAGCGCCTTCATGGTGAAGACGACGCCCATGGCGGCGTTGAAGGTGAGGAACATCGAGACGAGGACGCCGCCCGCCGCGCAGAGCGCTCCCCCGAGCGCGAAGGCGAAGCCCGCGATGCGCTGCACGTCGATCCCGACGAGGCGGGCGGAGTTCGGATCCACGGCAACCGCGCGGATGGCGGTGCCGGTGCGGGTCCGCATCAGGGCCGCGTAGATGCCGATCGCCAGCACGGCCGCGACCGCAAAGGCCAGGAGGCGGTTCGCCGGCACGGTCGAGCCCGAGATCGTGACCGGCACGGAGAGATAGGAGTAGCTGTAGTACTGGCCGCCGAAGAGCACGAAGGCGAGCCCCTGGACGACGAAGAGGAGGCCGAAGGTCGCGAGGATCGAGTCGACCTCGAGCGCGTCCCGGGTCTTCGCCCGCCTCACCAGCGGCACGAGCAGGAAGTGGTAGACGAGCCAGCTCGCGCCGAACCCCGCCGGCACGATGAGGACAAGCCCGAGGAGCGGGCTGAGAGCGGCGGCCGTGACGACCAGGTACGACCCAAAGGCCGCCGCCACGAGAACCTCGCCATAGGCGAGGTTCATGATCCGGGCGACGCCGTACTGGAGGGTGAGCCCCGTCGCGACGAGGGCATACATCCCGCCGAGGATCAGGCCCCCGAGCACGATGTCAAAGGCGAGCATCTCACGACTCCCGAGTGGGAGAGCTTACGGCTTCCATTCGGGCTTCGGCACGACGACGGGCCGTGCCCCGGCCATGCCGGTCGGTGCGACGCCGTAGAACTCGCCGCCCTGCCATTGTCCGACGGCCCACACCTCTTTCAGCAGCCCGCCCTCGAGCTTCACCTTGCCGATGATCGTGTCGAACGAGCCCGTCTGGATCTCCTTGATGACGGCCGCGCGGTCGACCTTGCCGACGCGCTCGATTGCCTGCTGCAGCACCTGTAGGCTCGCATAGGTGATCGGGCTCGCCCAGCGGTCGGGCTCGCGGCCGAGCGCGTCGACATGGCGCTTGAAGTAGTCCTTCAGGGCGGGCGAATCCGCGTTCCAGCCGCCGATGCCGAGGACGCCCTCCGCGTTCTGGCCGAAGCGCTGCTTGAACACCGGGAAGGCCGTACCGACCCCGACGAAGAACACCTTCGGGTTGAAGCCGAGGACCTTGGCGGTGTCCGTCATCCCGAGCGTGTCGGGCGGATAGGAGAAGGCCGCGAAAACGTCCGGCGCGGCGGCCATCGCGTCCTTGAGCAGCGGCTGCACGTCCTGTGTCCCGGCCGGATAGGACTTGTCGTAGACGAGCTCAAACCCGGCCTTCTTGAGCGCGTCCCGCGCGGCGGTCGAAAGCTCGATCCCGAACTGGTCGGAGACCGAGACCATCGCGACCTTCGCGCCGATCTTGCCCTCGCTGCGGAGCTTGGCCAGCGTGTCGACGAACGACACGGAGATGTCGGATGGAAGCCCGAGCCAGAAGGTGGCGTTCTGCCAGCGCTTGGCGAGCTCGGGCGCGCGGTTCGTGTTCGTCGTCGCCGCGAGATGCGGATAGCCGAGCCGGTTCATGATCGGCGCCACCGCGAGGTTCTGGCCAGTGCCCCAGGGCGACAGGATGAAATCGACCTTGTCTTGCGTCGCGAGACGCTCGACTGCCTTCACGGCCTCCTCGGAATTGGAGCGATCGTCATACTCGACGACCTCGATCCGAACGCGCTTGCCCCCGAGGGTGAGGCCGCCTGCGGCGTTCACCTCCTTCACCCAGAGCTGGTAATTGGGGAGCGTCGTGATACTCGCGCCGCCCGCGAAGGGGCCGGTCTTCGAGATCGCGTAGCCGATCGTGATCTTGTCCTGGGCGTCCGCCGTCCCCGCCGCGAGGCTTAGCGCGGCAACGAGCGACGTGGCGGCCGCGAGCCGCAATCCCATTCCCCTCATGTCGTCCTCCCGATCCCTGTACTCGCGTCGCTCTTCGGCGCCTGCGATGGCCGAGAGACTAGGGCCGGCCGATCCCGCCGTGATTGGACAGATCAGGCGAAACATTGCACTTTCCCGCGCGTGCCCGAGACCGCTCCCTCGCTTCTCCGCCATCGCGCCCTGGCCCAGGAGTGCGCCGGCGGGGCGTGGCTGGATGCGGAGCCGGTCGAGGCTGCATTGCACGCGCGGGAATGGTCCGCATCCGCGCCGGGCGAGGTGCAACTCTTCCTGGTTATGTCCCGCCGCGTCGCGCTCGTCGGCACGGGGGAGCGGGTGGAGACTGACGCACCGGGGCTCGCCTGGGTGCCGGGCGGCCTGGAGCGCAGCGTGAGGCTGGAAGCCGGCGCGCGCGGGCATCGCGTCTCGGCCTCCGCGGAGACGCTCGCCGGCGCGATCAGCGGCATGCCGGGCACGGGCCGGCTGCGCCGCCTCCTGGCGAGGGCGGCGATCGTGACCGCGAAGCGGCTCGCGCCCTTCGCGGAGGAGGTCGCGCATTCCTTTCGGGTCCTGGCCCGGGAGGCGCGGCAACCGGCGGATGGGTCGCCTGGCATGATCGCGGCGCATCTCGCGCTCCTGTGCCTGCATGTGTCGCGGCTGGGGGATGCGCCCGGGCTCGATGCGCGGGTCGCGCCGGAGCGCGCGACCTCGGTCGCGCAGCGCTTCCGCCAGCTCCTGGAACTGCATCTCAGGGACGGCTGGAGCGTGAAGCGCTACGCGGACGTCCTCGGCGTCACCGAAGACCGGCTTCACGCGGCCTCGGTCCGCAGCCACGGCAAGGCGCCCGGCGCACTGATCCGGGAGCGGGTCCTCGCCGAGGCCTGCGCGCAGCTCCAGGGCACGGACGCGCCCGTCGAGCAGATCGCCTTCGCGCTCGGCTTCCACGATCCGGCTTACTTCAGCCGTTTCTGCCGCAAGTACCTGGGGGTTCCCCCGGGGCGCTATAGGCGAGATTCGCGCACGCATACGGGGCGGTCCGGGGCCAGCTCATATGCGGCTTGGCCGTAGAGGGTGAGCTCCATTTCCATGTCAGCTGGGGGGCTCTGCTGCAGCGCAGTTGCCAGCGGCCCGCCTCGACCATGAAGCCCGCTGGGCTACCAGGCATGATCTCGGTTCAGGGCTGGAACGAAATCTGCGAACAAGTCCGATTCCCCGCTCCATACGGCGCAAAGCGGACGTTCCGCTTAGGCCCCCTTCCGGAATAGCGGCGCTGGCGCCTCCCCTTCTTCAGGCGCCATGAAGCGCTCCTCTCTGAGCGAGCATCTGCGGCGCTGGAGTGGTGATAGGGACGCGGTTATGCTGACGGACGGGCTTGCAAGGCCGACGCATGCCGCGTGAACGGTTCGTCGGAACAGGATCAGCAAAGCTCTAGAGCTTGGTAGACGCGAAACCGGTCTCACGACGGAGGAACAAGCCGCCCTTCATCTTCTCCTCCAAGCGTACCGCAACCGCGTCGGCTTCAATGGACTGAAACGCTTCCGAGCGTTGTCAACAGCCTCAAATCCGTCATCGACTGAACGGGGCCCCCAAGCGCGCGCGTGGGGGCCCCGGTACCGTCTCAATCCCATACGAACTCGCGACGGCCGCCGTCGAGATTGATCATTGCGCCGTTGATGAAAGCCGCTTGGCGGGAGCAGAGGAAGGCTACAAGCGAGGCCACCTCGTCCGGGCGGCAGAACCGACCGATCGGATTCTGCCGCGTGATGCGATCACGCATGTCTGCTGAGAACGTCTTGATCAGATCGGTCTCCACGTAGCCGGGCGCCACCGAATTGCAGGTGATGCCGTCCCGTCCGACCTCCTTGGCGACCACCCGCGTGAACCCGGCAATCCCGGCTTTCGCGGCCGTGTAGTTGGCGTTCCCGGGGCGGCGGCCGCCCGCAACGTTCATGGACGATGTATTGACGATGCGGCCGAAGCCGCCGCGCCGCATCGCGGGAATCGCCGCGCGCGTGCACAAGAACGTCCCGTGCATGTGGATCCTCACCATCAGATCCCAATGCCCAAGGCTCATCTCCTCGACCGGCTTGCCGACGTACTCTCCGGCGATTCCGGCATTATTGACCAGGATGTCGAGCCGTGTGTCACGCTTCACAACCGAGGCGATCATGGACGAAACGGCACTTTCATCCGTGACATCGCAGGCGATCGCCCAGGCGGCGTGACCGGAAGCCCGCAGCGTTTCGGCTGCACGCTCGGCCGCTTCCGCATCAATATCCGAGACGACGACCCGGCAGCCTTCGCCGGCCAGTGCATGCGCCTCCGCGAGCCCGATACCCCGGGCAGCGCCGGTCAGCAGCGCGACTTTTCCGTCCAGGTCAAAGTTCATGGCATGGCTTCTACAAGTCGCATCGCGGCGACGAGGCTGGCTTCGCTCGCCGGTCCCGAAAGATGCTTCATGTGAGGTGCGGCAAGCGTGGGGCCGGCGATCGTCGCGTAATCGGACGCGCTCGGGTCAGGGAGGCCGAGGTCTGCGAGGCGTCGCGGGAGGCCGCACGCTTCGGAAAAGGCCGCGATATCGGCCCGCTCCTCCGCGGCGAGACCCTCGTGCGCCACCTGGACGAGCGTTCCGTACGCGACGAGCTCTCCATGGAGCGCTCCGGCGAGCTTGGGATGGGCCGTGAGCCCTCTGGTCAGAGAATGGGCCAGGGAGAGGCCGCCGGATTCGAAGCCGAGGCCCGAGAGCAGTACGGCCGCTTCCACGACGTTTTCGAGCGCCTGGTCCGGCGCATTCCGGTTGCATGCCTCCAGAGCTGCCACTGCGTCGCGCCGGACCGTCGCGTAGCAGGCGTCCGCCAGGGCGACAGCCGCAAGCGGCGGAGTTCCCCCAAAGAAGTTGCTCCCGCCCGCCGCCGCGCAAGCGCGTGCCTCGAAGGTCTTCGACATGCAGTCGCCGATGCCGGCCGCGAGCAATCGGCGTGGGGCACGAGCGATGATCGCGGTATCGACCAGCACGATGTCGGGATTGGAGGCGAGCATCTCGACGCCGACGATGGCATGCTGCTCATCGTAGACGACGATGAGCCGGCTTGTGGGTGCATCGTTCGACGCGATCGTCGGAACGACCACGATGGCGCATCCAAGGCGCTTGGACACGCCCTTGCCTGCGTCAATCGCCTTTCCGCCACCCATGGCGACGACGACATCCGCGCCCGCGCGGCGTGCCTCTTCTGTCAGTCTGTCGATCTCGGGGTGGGTAATTTCGCCCGCGAACCGCAAGGCCGGCACGTCTGGAAGAGGAGGCCCCTCCCGGTCGAGCGCGATCGGATCGGCGACGATGGCAGGCGAGCGGCCCAGCGCTGCCACCATTTCCGGGAGCCTGGACAAGGCGCCAGGGCCCTGGATGTAGCGGCGCGGCGCACCCAGGATGCGAAAGCTCAAGAGGATGTCTCCGATTAGCCCTTTGTCGCGCCGGCGGCGAGGCCTTGGATGAAGTAGCGCGACAGAAGCGTGAACATCAGGAACAGGGGCAGCGCGATCAGGGTCGCGCCGGCCATCACCTCGCCCCAGCGCAGCTCGAACGAGCCCACCATCGAGGCGAGGCCGACGGGAAGGGTCTTTTGCGTATCGGACGAAATTATCACAAGCGCGTAGGCGTAGTCCGTCCACGACAGCAGGAAAGAGAAGACCGCGACAGTTACGATGCCCGGCAGCGAGAGCGGCAGGACCACTCGGACAAACGAGCCGAGCCGCGTGCAGCCATCCACCATGGCGGCCTCCTCCAGCTCGAACGGCATCGACTTGAAGAAGCCCCAAAGCAGCCAGACCCCGAGCGGGAGTGTCAGCGTGCAATGGGCGATCACGAGCGCGAACAAGCTGTCCGCGATGCCGAGCGTGACGAAGATGCCGTAGAGCGGGATGGCGAGCAGCATCGGCGGGAACATGTACGCGTAGAGCATCGAGCCGATGATCAGCATCTTGAACGGCATACGGAAGCGCGTCACCGCGTAGGCGATGATCACCGATGCCACCAGCGTGATCGCGACAACGATCAGGGCGACCACGATCGAGTTGCGGAACTGCTGCGGGTAGTCCGTGACCTCGAGGAGGTTCCGGTAGCTTTCCAGGGTCACTGCTTGTGGCAGGAAGGTCGGGCGCGCGAAGAGGTCCTGCGGGGCCCGCAAGCTCGACACGATCATCCAGTAGATCGGAAAAAACGACCAGGCCGCGATACCCAGCGCGGCGAGGCCGATGCCGATCCCTTGCGGGGCCGAGCGGCGCATCAGCGCTTCTCCTCCAGCGGGAACAGCCGGATGTAGATCGTCACCACCGTCATCAGGATCAGGAACGAGACCGTCGCCACCGCCGCGCCGCCCCCGACGTCGAAGAGCGAGAACGCGCGCTTATACGCGAGGATCGGCAGGTGCTCCGTCGCCCCGAGGGGGCCGCCGCGCGTGAGCAGCCAGATGATGTCGAACTTGTTGAACATCCACACAGCCCGCAGCAGCACGACCACGGTCAGGACGGGCTTGAGCTGCGGGAGGGTCACGTGGAAGAAGCGCGCGATCGGCCCCGCCCCGTCGACCTTCGCGGCTTCGTAGAGCGCGGGAGGAATCGTCTGCAGTCCTGCCAGGACGCAGATCGTCACGAAAGGTGTCCAGAGCCACACGGACGCGAAGATCACCGAGGCCCGTGCGGTGGCGGGCTGCTCGAACCATGGAATGGTCCCGAAACCCAGGTCGCGGGCGAGAACCGTCAGGAGCCCGACCGAGCCGTCCGCAAGCCACTGGAAGGTGAGAGCTACAACGACGGTCGGCAGGAGATAAGGCAGCGTCGCGAGTCCGCGCACCAGGCGCTGGCCGAAGAACGGCTGGTTCAGGACCATCGCGAACGCGATGCCGATCACGACCTGCAGGACAATCGCGGCCAGCGAATAGACCAGCCCGTTTCCCATCGCCCGCCAGAAGTCGGGCTCCCCCACGACGCGGATGTAGTTGCCGAGGCCCACGAAGCGGGGCTCGGCAATGAAGGAGGAGGCCTGATGGAGCGACAGCCAGATCGCGTTCAGGACCGGACCGCCGACGAACAGTGCCGTGAGAGCGATCCCACTCCAGAAGAAGGCCCAGATGACCCAATCGTGCCGCGAGCGCATGGATCAGCTGCGCGCCAGACGCCGTGTAGCTTGCGCCGGCCTGCTCACGAGGTGCTGCCCGCGGACGAATCCCGCGGGACGCACAAGCGCTGCGCATCCCTCGGTGGCGGACCAAAGGACCGGACGAAATCCGGACCCGATGGCCGGCCTCCTCAGCACGAGAAACACTCTGACGCCCTTACCCGGCGATAACGCGGTTCATCTTCGCCACGGCCTCCTCGACGCAGGCCTCCGAAGCCATGTTTTTCAGAACCTTGTTCTGGATCATCTCGGGGATGATGAAGGACTCGAATATCTTGGCAGGCCTGAGGTCCGGCTTCGGCCCTTCGGTGTCGATCGACCGGATGGTGATATTCGGATCCTCCAGAAAGCCCTGCATGGTCTTCACGGCGGCTGCGTGCTTCTCGATCAGCGGATGCGCACGCCAGCGCGGATCGTCGTAGATGTCGAGCCGAGGCGGCTGGAAGTGGAGCGGAGCCGAGTGGAGGAAGTTGATATAATGCGCGTCCGAGAACCATTCGAGAAAGCGCACCGCCTCCTCGGACATCGGGGTCTTGCCGACCACCCAGCCGTCATAGCCGTGATTCACGGCTGCGCCTTTCCCGGCGCTATCCGGATACGGCGTCATGCCGTACTTGTCCGCGAGCTGCGGCGCGCGCTGCTCGAGGATCTCGATCATCCGCCCGGCATAGGGCGCATGTGAGGCCTGTCCGGACGAGAAGGCCGCGGTGATCTGGCCGAAGCCAGCCTGGGTCATGCCGGGCGGCATGGTCTTGTACAGATCTGCGAAGAAGTCGAGATAAGCCGCGGTGCGCTTCTTGTTGGCATCGCTCGCGAACGTCAGGCTCCAGTTGTCGTCGAAGAGCGACACGCCCTCGGCCCACATGTAGCCGATGCTCATCCAGCTCGTGGCATCATTGCTGCCGATGGGCGTGGCCATGCCGAAGCGCTGATTGCCACCCTCGCTGGAAGACGTCTTGCGGCAATTTTCCAGGAGAGCCGCCCAGGTCTTCGGCACTTCCAGCTTCTGTGCCTCGTACAGGTCCTTGCGGTAGAAAAGCCAGCAAAGATTGTAGTCATACATGTACCAATATTGCTGGCCGTTGACGGGGAAGAGGATGCGTTTTCCCCACTTGTGCTTGTTTACGAGATCAGTGATCGGCGTGAGCTGGCCTTCGTTGGCAAGCGTCAGCACGTGAGCCGCGAAGATGATCGTCGAGATGTCGTAGGGACGGCCGCCTTTGATGGCCGCGATGGTGCGGGTATACGCATCACCAGACAGCACCGTATCGATGGTGACCTTTATGCCTCTTTCCTTCTCGTACTGAGCGGCAGCGACTCGTAGCGCTCGCACGGAATCCACGGCGGGCTCGGCGTTCAGGAAACGCAGCTCCTTCGTCTGGGCGTGAACGGCGGGCATAGGAAACGCCGCCGTGGCGGCGGCGCCGGCTCCGACCGTCAGGATGGTGCGACGGGACGGACCTTGCACTGTCTTGCTCATCTGCGTCTCCTCCTTGTGTTGTTCTGGTTCAGGCGGCGAGCGCCTGTCCGTCTTGGGTGAAAAGGTGCAGCCGGCCCGGCGGGGCGGCGAGCCGAATGACGTCACCTGGCGAGACGGCGTCGTCCCGGTCGATGAGCGCACGCACCGGCTGCCCTGCATCCAGCAGGAGGACGCTCTCCGCGCCCATGCGTTCGACAGCAACGACCTTGGCCGGGAAGCCTGCCGGATCCCGCTCCAGATGCTCGGGTCTGATCCCAAGGGTCAGCGCCTGACCCGGCTCGAGCGCGGGACGAGCGTCATCGAGCGGGATCGCGAAATCGCGCGCCCGGAACACGGCGCGTCCGGCCTCGGCCACGACGGCGCCGCCTTCGATGAAGTTCATCTCGGGAGAGCCGATGAACCCCGCGACGAAGCGGTTCGCCGGCCGATCGTACACGTCCAGCGGCCGACCGACCTGCTGCACGACACCATCCTTCATGACGCAGATGCGGTCTCCGAGCGTCATGGCCTCAACCTGGTCGTGGGTCACGTAGATCATGGACGTGCCGACCTCCCGATGGAGACGGGCGATCTCGTCGCGCATGTGGACGCGCATCTTCGCATCGAGGTTCGAAAGCGGCTCGTCGAAGAGGAAGACATCGGGCTCGCGCACCAGCGCCCGCCCGAGCGCGACGCGCTGCATCTGGCCGCCGGAGAGCTGGCGCGGCTTCCGGGCAAGAAGCGGCTCGATTTTCAGCGTCTCGGCGGCGCGCCGCACGCGTTGGCTGATCTCCGCCTTTCCGACCCCCCGCATCTTGAGGCCGAAGGCAAGGTTCTCCTGGACGGTTTTGTGAGGGTAGAGCGCGTAGTTCTGGAACACCATGGCGATGTTCCGCTCGCGCGGTTCGAGTTGCGTGACGTCGCGCCCACCGATGCGGATTGTCCCGCCGCTCGTCTCCTCGAGGCCGGCGATCATGCGGAGCGTAGTCGACTTCCCGCATCCCGACGGGCCCACGAGGACCATGAACTCGCCTTCCGCGACAGCAAGGTCGACCGCCTGGACAACCGTGAGACCCGAGAAGGTCTTCGTAACACCTTCGAGAGTGACCGAGGCCATGCTCAGGCTCCGGCCATGTGCGCGTGGATGCGGTGGTTCAGTGGCGCGAGTGCCGCCTGTATTTCGCGATACAGCATGAAGCCGCGCGCGTAGTGCGCGGCGCGTTCCTCGTCCGGCCTGTGCGTCGCGATCACCCGGATGGCGGCCTCCGCTGCTGCCTCATCCGAGAACGCGCCGATGCCGACCCCCGCGAGGAGCGCGGCGCCGAAACTTGCATCCGCGACCGCCGGCAGTTCCACCGTGATGTCGAGAACATCCGCCAGGGTCTGGCGCCAGAGTGCGCTCTTCGCTCCACCCCCGGTAAGGCGCGCCGTCGTGAAGCCGAGGCCGTTTGCGCGCAGCACCTCCAGGCAGTCCCGCAGCGAGTACGAGATTCCCTCGTAGAGAGCGCGTACGAAGTGACCGGGGCCGTGATTGAAGCCGATCCCGACAAAGTCCGCGCGCAGCAGCGGATCCCAATGCGGACTGCGCTCGCCGTTCAGATATGGATGAAAGAACAGCCCCTCCGAGCCAGGCGGCACGGCGTTCGCAAGCCGCTCCATCTCGTCGAAGACCGCCGAGCCGTCCTCGCCCTCTCGCCGGAAGAAGGTGTCGCGCAGCCATTTGTGCGCAGAGGCGCAGGAATTCGTCGCGGTGATCACGTACCAGTGGTTCGGAACGACGTGCGGGTAGTTGATCATCTCCTTGTGCGGAACCGCATGCGGGGACAGCACGCTCACGGTCGCGGCCGTCGCGAGCTTCGCGACCCCGATGCCCGGCCGCATCATGCCGGCCCCGTAGGTCTCGACGGCGGTGTCCGAGGTTCCGCAGATGACGGGCGTTCCCTCCGCAAGGCCGGTCGCCCGAGCCGCCTCCGCCGTGACAGAACCGACCCGGCTTTTCGGCTGCACGATGGGCGGCAGCGTGGCCATTGGCCACTCGATGAGAGCACAGAGCTCGTCCGACCATTCACCCGTTCGGGCATCCACCATCAAGGTGCCGACGCCGTCGATCAGGTCGGTCTCGAAGCGGCCGGTGAACCGGGAGCGGAGCCAGTCCTTGGCGATGTAGAGGCGATGAACACGGCGAAAAGCGTCGGGCTCGACCTCCTTCAGCCACAGCATCTGCGGCAGCGTCCAGGTCGGGTTCGCCCGATTGTAGCCGATCTCCAGGATGCGGTCGTCGGCTCGCTCGCGCAGCGCCTTTGTCTGGGGGCCGGAGCGCTGGTCGTTCCAAAGGATGGCCGGGCGGATGACCTGACCGTCCCGATCTTCCAGCACCTGCGTATGAGCGCCCGCCGAGAACGAGATCGCCGCAATGCGCTTGGGATCCCCCCCGGCCCGAGACAAGGCCGCAGGCACCGCCGCGCGGGCCGCGCGCCACCAATCCCAGGGATCCTGCTCGCTCCAACCCGGCTTCGGGGCGGAGGTCGTAACCGCATGGCTCCCCTCACCAGCAAGCGTGCCGTCGATCGTGATCAGGCTCGCCTTCAGCGAGCCCGCCCCGAGATCGATCCCGAGAAGGAGATCAGGCGCCGCCATGGCAAACCTTCGGGGGCGCCGGCACTTTAGCCATGCCCGACCTCCACGGCCCCAGGCGGAGGACGCAGGCCGAGCTTGCCCGGATTCAGCCGGTTATCCGGATCCAGCGCATCCTTGATCGCCTGCAGGACGTCCATACCCGTGCCGAGTTCGCGGCGAAGCCAGCTGTTGCGGAACACGCCGGCCCCGTGATGATGCGCGACCGTGCCCCCGCAATCGAGGGTTGCGGATTCGAGCGCATCCCAAAGGCGGGCATGGAGCGCGAGCCCCTCTGCATCCGGCATCGGCGGAAGGCGGATCGTCATGTACTGGCAGGCGCCCTCGGGATAGACGTGCGACCAGTGGGCTCCGAAATGCACGTCGGGGCAGATGCCGAGCGCCGCAGACCGGCATCTCTCGTACAGCGTCCCCAGGCTCGACCAGGGCGCGCAGACCTCGATCGTGTCCATGAAGTAGCCCGCCGCCTGCCACTTCCCCGAGTAGGATTCGTAACGGACCTCGCGCCAGTGAGTCAGCGGACCGTCATCCGCGCGGGTGCCGCCTTCCTGTTCGCAGATACTGAGCGCCTCCGCCTCCTCGGCCGCAGCCGTGCGGGGGGTGCCGCAGAAAACGATGATGGCCAGAATCGGCTTGTTTTCAAAGGCAGCGATGCCCTTTGTTCGCTCCCGGCTCTCCGTCTCATCGTAGATGCGGACCACCTGAGGTCGCAGTTCGGCCTGCATGATGCGGCGCGCGGCGGAGAGAGCCGCATCCTGGCTCGGAAACGCTAGCACCACGCCGTGCTCGATGTCCGGCTTGCGAAAGACCCGGAGCGTGAGCTCGGTGATGATCCCCAGCGTGCCTTCGCTGCCGACGAACAGGTCGATGAGCGAGGGTCCAACGGACCGGCGTGCAACCGGGCGCACATCGACCTTTCGGCCATCCGGCAACACCGCCTTCAGGCCGACGACGATGTCCTCGATCTTCCCATAGCGGGAGCTCGCCTGGCCACCGCCGCGGCACGCCGCCCAGCCACCGACGGTCGAGATGTTGATGGACTGCGGGAGGTGGCCACACGTCCACCCGGCCGCGTTCAAGGCGCGTTCGAACTCGCCACCGTTCATGCCCGCCTGGACCACCGCGAGGCCGTTGATCTCGTCGATTTCGATCAGGCGATTGAGGCGGGTGAGATCAAGCATCACCTCTCCGCCAAGCGGGATCGTGCCGCCCAGCACGCCGGATCCAAGGCCGAAGGGTATGACCCTGAAGCCCTCGCGCTTCGAGCGCATGAGGAGCTCGACGACCTCGCCTTCATCCGCCGGTTTCGCCACAGCGACCGGCATTACGCCGGGAAGGCCGCCGGACCGCGCCTTGAAGATGCCAAAGGGAAGCCGATCTCGCGCGTAACGGGTCAGGGTCTCGGTGTCGGTCGCGACGTTGTCGGGGCCAACGACGTCGGCGAGCGCAGCGATCGGGAACGCGGAGCCGGAGGCTGAACTCATGCGCGTCGGCCTCGCCGCGGGGCATGGCAGCTGATCATCACGTTCCTCCGGCGCCTTGCGCAATCGTTTGTCCGAGAGTGTTGGCCCTCATCGGCAATGTCAAGCCGCTTCAAAACGGCGTGTTGAAGGACGTGTTTCAGCCTGGGGGCGCGGCGGTTGATCGGCGCAGGATCAGGCCGCTCGGCGGGAGGAGCGGCGGCGAGGCGGGCTTCTCCCCCGCAATGAGGCGGATAAGGAGTTCGACAGCGCGCGCCCCCATGCTCTCCGTGGGAGTCTGAACGGTGGTCAGCGCCGGATACACCATCGCGGCGATGGGGGCATCGTGAATGGCTACGATCGAGATGTCCGATGGGATTCCCAGGCCTGCCTCATGCAAAGCCGTGAGCGCCCCCGCGGCGGAGACCACGGTTGCCGCGAGAATGGCGGTCGGCCTTGGATGAAGCCGAGCCAGGAGCGCCTGCATGGCCCGCGTTCCGCCCTCAACCGTGTAGCCGGCAGACTCCACGAGATCGGGATCAAGCGGCAGCCCGCGCGCTGCCAACGCGGCCTGGTAGCCGGCAACGCGGGCGCGGCCATTGAACCCCTCGAGGCGTCCCGCGAGATGCGCAATTCGGCGGTGTCCCAGGTCGAGCAGGTGCTCGACCCCGACCCGGGCGGCTTCCTGCGAGTCGAGCGCAACCGCCGGCGCATCCCCAATGCGCCGGTTCATGAGCACAAACGGAACGCCGGTCTCCTCAAGAGCCCCGATCAAGCCGCGATCCTCGTCGAGGCTGGCGACCAGAAGACCGTCGACGCCGTGCGTCACCGTCAGCCGCTTGTACTCGCCCTCCGCCGCCCTGCCCGGATCGCGATGCGAGATGATGAGAGAGTAGCCAAGCGCGCTCGCGACCAATTCGGCGCCCCGAATGGCCGAGGAGAAAACCGGATTGTCGAGCTGCGGCACCACGATCCCGAGGGCGAAGACGCGCGAGGTCCTCAGGCCGCGAGCCAGGGCGTTGGGCCGGTACTCGAGGGTTTCCGCGGCCGCGAGGATGCGGGCGCGGGTTTCCTCGCTGACACGCTGCGTCGAACTGCCGTTGAGGACGCGCGACACGGTCGACACATCGACGCCCGCGAGACGCGCAACGTCTTTCAGATTGGCCCGCTGAAGATTCATCGCTCAACGATTGGGGTTCGATCCCGCTCCGCGGTCCAGGTCGAAAATGCTCTTACCTCAACTCCGGTAGCAAAAGATCTGGCGTCCGAGCTTCCATGGCGTGTGGACGCGGCTCATCCGAGCCGCGCCCGACTCAAAGGACTGCTCCGCTCCTCTTGCGAAAGCTATCGGCCGGCGAGGACCCGGTGCGCCTGACGCTGTTCGGAGGACACTGCTCAGGAACTGTCGGGCCGCACGTGAGAGCTGCCCCAGGCGCAGCTGGAGGAGTTGCGCTTGAACCCCCAAAGCAGGCCAGAACGCGGTCTCCGCAATGCCATGATCGTGGCCCTGGAGAACCAGAACGGGTCGATCACCAAGCAAGCCGCCAGTGAGTGCTGAGCGGTCTGCTTGAACCACCGCTCATGTTCAGCTGAGTGTCAGGGCCAATCCGCAGTGCCCGCTCCCGCGCAATCACCGTATGTCGCCCTCCGGCGCGACGCGACCCTGGCCGGACGCTTTGGACATTTCGCCAGCTTATAGAGGGAGGCCCGCCGCAACTCGCGACGACGGTCACGTTGCGACTTCAGGCTGCTCTGAGAAGTGGATCGATGAGGTGCTCCCGCAATTCTGCAATCAATGCTGCAGCTTGATCCCTGCCTTATCCACCACCTCCTTCCAGCGAGCGCGCTCTGTCTGGAAGAAGGATGTGAACTCGGGCTGCCTCAACCCGAGTGGCTGGAAACCGATCTGGCGCATGCGCTCCTGCACGGCCGGCTCCATCGCCGCCGTTACGATCACGTCGCTCGCAGCCTTGACGAGTTCCGGCGGCATGCCCGCAGGGCCGTAAATCCCGATCCAGCTCGTGATCACGTAATCCGGGATGCCGGCTTCGATCATTGTCGGCAGGTCCGGGAATTGCGGCGAGCGCTGGCGGCCCGTCACCGCAAGCTGGCGCAAGCGGTCCGACTTCCCTTGTCCCATCATGATGGGGACGTTCTCGAAGACGACGTCGATGTTGCCGGCGAGCAGGTCCGATGTCGGTCCGAACCCGCCCTTGTAGGGGACGTGCGTCATCTCGATCCCGGTCTTCTGCATGAACAGGATGGCGCAGAGATAATTTGAGGCGCCGATTCCGGCCGAGCCGAAGGTCAGTTTTCCCGGGTTTGCCTTTGCGTAGGAAATGAACTCGGCGACCGAGTTGACTGGTATCCTTGTCGACACCGTCATCACATTCATGAACTCGGCGATACCGGCGAGATGGATGATGTCGCGCGTGACGTCGACCGGGTAGTTAGCGATGATCAGGGGCGGGATCAGCTGGCCGCCGAAGCCGCCAACCATCAGGCTGTACCCGTCCGGCCGCGCCCGCGTGAGGTCGACCGTCGCGAGGGAGCCCGAGGCGCCGGGCTTGTTCTCGACCGTAACCTGCTGACCGTATTTCGCCCGGATGCTTTCGGCCAGGAAGCGCGCGATCGAATCCGTCACGCCGCCCGCCGCGAACCCGGACACGATCCTGATCGGCTGGGTCGGGTAGGGCTGAGCGGCGAAGGCGGGAACGGCGGAGAGGAAAGGCAGGGCGGCGAGTGAGCCGAGGAACGCGCGACGCTCGATCAGATCCATGGGCCCTATCCTCGGCAGTCTAGAAAAAGGTGGTGAGGTTCTTCGCTAAGAGTACGTTCTGGTCCAAGAGGATCTCACGCCGGCTGATCTTCCAGCTGTCGCCCGCGCGGACGAGCGTGTCGTGACGCTTGCCGACGTGGAGATCGACCTCGTCCTGCTGCCTGTTGCGATAAACGAGGAAGCGGCAGCGCGTGCGGACGAGGTCCGGCCGGCCCGTGCTCGGCTCAGCCGCGACGACACGCAGGTTCGTCACCAGATGCGAGATCCGCGATTTCGGCTCCTCGGCCCAGTGGATGCCGGTGCGGATCTGCCGGACGCGCTGGGCGAGCGTCTCCTTGCCCTCGTCTATCCAGGCAGAATCCTGCTTCTCGCGCGAGAACTCGCGATCCTCTTCCCCGAATTTCACGTTCGAGGCGATCGGCATGAAGTAGCGCGCGCCGTCCGTGAACAGGTCGAGCCATTCCTCGAAACGGCGCTCGTCCAGGAGGTCGGCCTCGTAGAGGAGAAACTGCTCGATCTCGTAATGAAGCGCGAGTGGAACCCGCATCTCAAGCATGCGCCAGCTCGCGCTGCGGCACTGGGATCGGCTTCGGCATCAGCGCCGTCCAGTCCTCGCCCCGCATGAACTGCGCGTAGCGCTTGTAGAAGATCCGAGCGTTCTCTTCCGTGACGTCCCCGCCGTCGACCGCGCCACGAAGCTCCGGGATCGGCACTGCGTGCCCGCGCCCCATCTCGTAATTGTAGAAATGCTGCCGCGCGATCGGGCCCCTGCTCGCCTCGGTCGCGTAGCTCCAGTTCTCCATATCGTCGGATTCGGTCATGCCGCCCGGCCCGGAATAACGGAGGTAGTAATGCCGGGCTGAGTCCTTCACGGCATCAGGCGAGTCGCGGTCCACGAGATAGATGCGCCACATCTCCATCTCGGTCGCGCTGATCGGGTGGAACACGGCGATCGTACGGGGCTGCCGGCCGTGGAACGACATGTTAGGAAAGATCGTCCCGACCGACATCTTCACCCGCATGCGGTTGCCGAGGTTGCGTACCCGGTCTTCATGGACCTTGCGGTAGTACGCCTCGATTTCAGGGTGTTTCGCGTATTGAGGCACGTAGTCCCGCTCGGCAAAATGCGGTCGTTCGCCGATGACGCCGTGCCCGAGATCACTGAAGCCGATCGTCGTGCGATGGCCAAACTGGTCGCGCCGCCCCTTCCCTCCGCTCGGACCGATCCCGACGATGTCGACCGAGCGGTGGCTGATGTCGTGATACATGTCCCCGATGAAATTCTCGGGCGCGAATTTCCAGTTGCACTTGATGCGCCAACGCTGGACGTCGCCGAGGACCTGGTTGCCGCCCTCGCGCCCGTCCCGGTGGTCGAGCGCGTAGTCAAGGTAGCATTTCATGTCCCCGATGTATTCGAGGAAGGGTGGAGCGTTCTTGTCCCAGCTCGCCCAGACCGTGCCCTTGTAGGTAAAGACGTTCGGAACCCGGACCAGGCCCCACTCGGACTTCTTGAGCTCCTGTTTGTAGTTCTTTTCAAAGCCCGGCACGCCCCAGAGGTCCCCGGGACGCGACACGAACTGCCCGTCCATCGAGTAGCTCCAGCCGTGATAGGGGCAGGAGAAGGCGCGGGCATTGCCCCGGTCATAGCGGCAGACCTTCATGCCGCGATGCGTGCAGCTGTTGAGAAGAACGTGGATCTCGCCCTGCGCGTCGCGCGTCAGGATCACGGCGTCGCCGCCCATGCGGGACGAGAAGTAGTCGTTCGGATTCGGGATCAGGTCCTCGTGCCCGACGAAGAGCCAAGCACGCGAGAAGATCTGCTCCATTTCGCGCTTGAAGATCTCGTCGCTGACAAAAATCTCCCGGGAAATCAGGCCGCGTTCGGCCTGGACGAGGCGATCGATTTCAGAAGGCTCGACGCTCAATGCACGGCTCCGCTGAGGCGCATCCAAGCATGCTAGGAGGGGCCAGCGAGCCTCGTCAATTCCTGTTCGCAGGGTTAGGATCCCGCGGGCAGAGCCTCCCAGCCGCCGCCTACAAGCTTTGCTATTCGCCGGCAGCTGATGTCGGCCTCTGGCCCCCGTCTGACCTGATAGCCTCCTGCCTCGCGTTTGGAAGCGGCCGCCGAGAGCGGCGCTTACTTGAATGAAAGCCGCAACACCCGCCCAAGGCGCTGGGAGAACGCCTTCGGGTCGGCCGGCAATTCCCCATCCAGAACTCGCGCCTCGTCGTAGAGGAGGTGAGCGGCATCCTCACGGAACGCACGGTCCTGATCGCCGATCCCCGCCAGCGCGACGATCAGATCGTGGCTCGGGTTGACCTCCAGGACGGGCCTTGCCGCCACCCCTCCCCTGCCGGACTGGGCGAGGATGCGCTCCAATTGACGATCGAGCCCGCTCTCCGGTGCAACAAGGCATACGGGGCTTTCGGTCAGGCGCTCCGAAGCCCTGACATCCGCGACCTGGTCGGCCAGCAGCAACTTGAGCGAGGCGATGAAGCCAGCCACCTCTTCGCTCGGGGCAGCGCCGGCCTCGGTGCTCAAATCGAGCTTCGGGATCAGCGAGAGATCGGCGCCGCCCTGCGTCACCGACTTAAAGGGCTTACCCTCGTAGTCGAGCCCGGCCGTCACCCAAAAGCTGTCCACGGGATCGGGCAGGAGGAGCACCTCGACGCCTCGCGCGCGGAATCCCTCGAGCTGGGGCGAGCTCTCCAGGCGCGCGAGATCCGACCCTGCCGCGTAGTAGATTGCGGTCTGGTTCTCCCGCATCGAAGCGATGTAGTCCTTGATCGAGCGCCAGCCCTCGCCGGAGGAGCTCGTCTTGAAGCGCGCGAGGCCGAGAAGCTGCCCGCGCCGCTCGAAATCCTCGTAGAGACCTTCCTTCAAAACGGGCCCGAAATTGTCCCAGACCTTTGCGAATGCGTCCGGGTCGTCCTTCGCCAGCTTCTCGAGCTCGCCGAGGACGCGGTTGGTCACGCCCTTCTTGATGGCGGCCAGGATCGGGCTCTCCTGGATCATCTCCCGCGAGACGTTGAGCGGGAGATCGGCCGAATCGACCAGTCCCCTAACGAAACGGAGGTATCTCGGAAGGATCTCTGCCTGATCGGTGATGAAGACGCGACGCACATAGAGCTTCATGCGCCCCGACCGCTCGGGATCGAGCAGGTCGAACGGCTTCGATCCGGGCACGAAGGCGAGAGTTGTGTATTCGTGGCGGCCCTCGGCGCGGAAATGGACCGTCAGAGCCGGCTGATCGAACTGGCCCGCAACGCTGCGATAGAAGTCGGTATACTCCTCGGTGGTCACCTGGGCGCGCGGCTTGGCCCACAGTGCCGAGCCGTCCGCGATTTCCCGAGGCTCGGCATCCGGCTTCTCGGCGAATACGATCGGGACCGGCACGTGGCCTGATTGCGCCTTGACGATCCGCTCGAGGGTGAAGCGCTCCGCGTAGGACGCCGCGCCTTCCATCAAGTGCAGGGTGACGCGCGTGCCCCGTTCGGGCGCCTCGCCGGCTTCCGCCGCCCGCACCGTGAAGGAACCCTGGCCGTCGGAGGACCAGACAGCCGCCTCGTCCTCGCCCGCCCGGCGCGAGGCGACATCGACCCGGTCGGCGACCATGAAGGCGGAGTAGAACCCAACCCCGAACTGCCCGATGAGCTGTGCTCCCTCCGCTCCTTGCGCCGAGCCCACCTTGTCCATGAACGCCTTGGTGCCCGACCGCGCGATGGTGCCCAAAGCCTCCACCATCTCGTCCCGGGTCATACCAATGCCGTTGTCCTCGACGAGGAGGCGCCGGCCCTCGGGATCGGCCTTGAGCGTGATGCGAAGCTTGCTGTCGGTGCCGAGCAGCACGGGATGTGCAATCGCTTCGAACCGGAGCTTCTCGCACGCATCCGCGGCATTCGAGATGAGCTCCCGAAGAAAGACGTCACGATCCGAATAGACCGAGTGGACCATCATGTGCAGCAGCCGCGAGACGTCTGCCTCGAAGCTGCGGCTTTCGGGAGCTGCGGCCTGGTCTGTCGACACCGTTCTCAATGCCTTCTCAAGGATTCCCAGCAGAGGCCGTGGTGCCCTGCCGGGGCTGAGCTTTCAAGCAGGTTTGCGGTCGGCTCCCGCCCAGAACCCTCGCCGTCCGGCGCGGGCTCCCCTCTCACCTTCGATGCGGCCGGCGAGCCCGACAGCCATGCCGAGGGTCATCAAAGCCCATCCCGCGAGGGCCAGAGCCGCTCCCGATCGAAAACGCGTCGCGGTCATGGTTAAGGATCCTGTGTTAGGCGGCGAGCGCGTCGATCCGGACGGCGTATGCGGCCGACGCGGGGGGACGGGGCGGCGGGTCGTCGTCGAACTCCCGACGTCGCCGGGTCACGCGCAGGCGGGACAGGAGCCCCCCTCGCCTGCGGCCGAAAACCCTCCCGCCGGGCGATCCCGCCCTGACGCTTTCGTCCCCCGCATCGAGTGCCCGAAGCGCGTCCAGGACGTCATCCACGTTCACGATCGCGCCGTTGTCCAGCTGGCGGAGCGCTGGTGCGTTCTCGACCGCGTGGGCATCGGACGCCCAGCGGGCGAAGATCTCGCGCTTCTCGTCCGTCGTGAGCCGCGGGCTGCTCAGCACATCCTCCGGACCGCCTGACAGGGTCGTCGGCGCTAGAGGCGCCGTTGTGGTATCGCTATCGGCTGTGTTGCTCACCTCTGGGTTCCTCCGACACGACGGTCCAGCCCGCCCCAATCGGGTGACCGGACCGCTCTGCTGAAGCGGAAAGTGGGTTACGCGGCCTGCCGCGCTGGCTCTACCTCCAGCTGTGCCGGAGCGTTGTCCTGGGAAACGCGCGGCTTGCTCGCCTGGCCGATCTCGATCTTGCGCGGCTTCAGCTGCTCCGGGATCTCCCGTATGAGGGCCACGGTCAGGAGGCCGTCTTCCAGGGTCGCAGACTCGACCCGAACATGTTCGGCAAGGCTGAATCTCTGCTTGAAGGCGCGGGACGCGATGCCCTGGTGCAGGAACTGTCGGCCGGACTGCTCCTCCTTCCGCTGGCCGGCGACTACGAGCTCCGTGCCATGCTGGGTCAGCTCGATCTCGTCCAGCCCGAAGCCGGCCACCGCCATGGTGATCGCGTATTCGTTCTCGCCCTTCTTCTCGATGTTGTAGGGCGGCCAGTCGGAGCGAGCCCGCTCGTCCAGGGCGTCGAAGAGCCGGTCGAAGCCGACGGAGTGGCGATAGAACGGGGAAATGTCGAAGGTTCTCATGACCACATTCTCTTGAAGAGCAACATGGATGCGAGATGCGCCCCGCTTCGGGCGGCGCACCCGGTCGAGCGCTCGAGCGCTCCGACGGCGAGCGATTTAGGGAGGTGAGTAGATCCGTCAAGAGGGCCCCGATTTCCAACTGTTGGCCGGTGTACCGAGGTGGCCCGGGGCGGTCTCAGTCGCAGACCCGAGGCTTCGCTTAAGACAGCGAGCCTCTGCCATCGACCCAAAGCTTGCTGTGTGCTTATCGCGCGGGCCGGACCTGACCCTGGTACAGCCCCCACTAGCTTTCGCAGACGTTCAACTAACGTCGTGCTGGACACGCCGTCCAGCGCAGGTGTCCCTTTCCCGGGTCCCCTCTTGCTGGCAGGCGGACAGGTTCGCGCTTACGGTGGCGCGCATCGGCGAGCGCGTCTGGACGGCAAGTGAAACGTCCCTTTGGGACCGCGGCCGAACGGACTGCCCTGTCGGCGGAGCAGACTTCAACGATTCCGGACAGAACGCACTTCGCCGCTGGCGCGTGCCTAGGGATTCCCCAGACGCAGCGCTAATAGAGCGGGCGACGACGGACAGCTCGGTGGCGGGCCAGACGGTACTGGTGAAGGACGGCGCAGGCTCGGTCGGCTACTATGCGACCCAATGGCTAAGCTGCTCGGCGCCGCCTCGGGGCGAGACGGTCAGAGCCTTCCGCGCGCTTGCGCCGTTTCCGAGTGTTGGCGGAACAGCGCCCGCCTTCATTCCTGGCATCGACTGGTCCGACCACTGGGCGTTCGAAACCGAGAAGGTGGGACCGAATGCGGCTTCCCAGCTGCCGCTTGAGTCGGCGCTTGACTCGGGGGGCTCCTCCCGAACTACGTACGAAGCAGCCGGCGGAAGATCCCCTGGAGCCTCCCCGTCGAAAAACGCGAAAGCATCATGCAAGCCGCTCCGCGAGTGGCCAGGAGGAACGTCAATGAAGCGAGGACTTCTCATCGCGGCCGCAACAGCACTCGGCCTCGCTTTGTCCGCCGCCACGGCGCAAGCGCAGACGAAGCTGAAATGGGCGCATGTTTACGAGACCTCGGAGCCTTTCCACACGCAATCCGTGTGGGCGGCAGGCGAGATCGCGAAGCGCACCAACAACCGCTACCAGATCGACGTCTATCCGGCCTCGCAGCTGGGCAAGGAAACCGACATCAACCAGGGCCTCTCGCTCGGCACTGTCGACATGATCATCTCGGGGTCCTCCTTCGCGGCACGACCCTTCCCGCCGATCGGCGTGACATATTACCCGTACGTGTTCCGCGATGCCGATCATCTCTTGGCCTACACCAAGAGCGACGTCTTCAAGGACCTCGCCAAGGGCTACGAGGATAAGACGGGCCACCAGATCCTGGCCGTAACCTATTACGGGGCTCGGCACACCTCCTCGAACAAGCCGATCAAGTCTTGCGCGGACATGAAGGGGCTGAAGATCCGGGTGCCGGACGTACCCGCCTATCTGGCGATGCCGCGGGCCTGCGGCGCAAACACCTCGCCGATTGCGTTTGCCGAGGTCTATCTCGCGCTCCAGAACGGCACTGTCGAGGCCCAGGAGAACCCGCTGACGACGATCGAAGCAAAGAAGTTCTATGAAGTTCAAAAGCACATCGCGCTGACCGGCCACATCGTCGACCATCTCAATACGGTCGTTGCGAAGGGCCTCTGGGCGAAGCTCTCCGAGGAAGACAAGAAGGTCTTCCGCGACGTGGCGCTTGAGGCTGCGCAGCGCGCGACCGAGGAGATCAAAGCAAAGGAGAAGGAGCTCGCCGGCTTCTTCCGCGACAAGGGCCTGACCGTGACCGAGGTCGACAAGGAGGACTTCAAGCAGACCGTGCTCAAGAACGTGTCCTTCGAGCAGTTCGGCTACCGCAGGTCCGACTACGACAAGATCCAGGCGATCAAGTCGGGAAGCGGCTCATAGCCCTCATCGACCTTTCCGGCGCCGGGAGGCCCAAGCACCCGAATGCACGCCTCTGATAACGAGTAACGAGCAGCCTCTGCTCGTTACTGTTAGCCTTGGTGAGGCGCTCCAGGACCTTCAGCCGTCCCCTCAAAGTGAGGCTGATACAAGCAGCAATCCGACGATGACCGAACACCACAGGCCCGTCACGTCCGAGGAGATCATCCGGACCTTTGACGAGGAAATCGGACCGCCCGTGGACCTTCGGGCCTACGCCGCCGAAGACTGGCTCACTTACGCCATCTTCTGGCTGATGGGGCTGGCTGTGATCCTTCAGTTCTTCACCCGCTACGTCCTGAACAACAGCCTCGCCTGGACGGAGGAGATCGCCACAAACTGCCTTGTCGCGATTGTCTTCCTCGGCTCGGCCATGTGCGTCCGGCTGGACCGGCATATCGGCGTTGACTTCCTCTTCCGGTATCTGCAGCCGCGCACGGCGCGCGTGCTCGCAACCGCGATCGATCTCCTGCGGATCGTCTTCTTCGCCTACCTCGCTTACCTCGTCTGGCGGTTCATGGACGTGGTCGGGGACGAGGAGATGACAACGGTCAAGTTGCCGAAGAACCTCGTCTATGCCGGGGTGCTGCTCGGCTTTGCGCTGATGTTCGTGCGGTCGGTGCAGATCGCTCTCCGCAATTGGCGCCAGGGCTATTCCGCACTGGAGCGCCCGGAAGCCTTCGACGCGCCCGTCGTCACCGAAGCCTGATCAGGACCGGACCGCTATGCTGATCCTGCTCGGCTCCTTTCTGCTCCTATTGATCGTCGGGGTGCCGGTCGCCCTCGCGCTCGCCGTCTCCTCCCTCCTGTTCATCGCCTGGACCGGGACCGTGCCGGACGTGATCGTGGCTCAGCGTATGATCGCTGGCGTGGAGAGCTTCCCGCTCCTCGCCGTGCCGTTCTTCATCCTGGCCGGGAACCTCATGAACATCGCCGGCGTCACTGGCCGCATCTACGATTTCGCGCTCGCCCTGGTGGGGTGGATGAAGGGCGGCCTCGGCCAAGTGAACATCGTCGGTTCGGTCATCTTCTCCGGCATGTCCGGGACCGCCATCGCGGATGCGGCGGGCCTCGGCACGATCGAGATCAAGGCCATGAAGGACCATGGCTACGAGACGGAGTTCGCAGTCGGCGTCACCGCCGCGTCGGCCACGCTCGGCCCTATCATCCCGCCTTCGCTCCCGTTCGTGATCTACGGGATGATGGCGAACGTCTCGATCGGAGCGCTCTTCCTGGGCGGCATCCTGCCGGGGATCGTCATGACGCTCATGATGATGGCCACGGTCGCCATCATCGCCTACCGGCGCGGCTGGGGCGGCGACACGCCGTTTTCCTGGTCGCGCCTCGGGTCTGCCTCGATCGAGATCGGCGTGGTTCTGGCCTTCCCGCTCGCGATCTGGCTCATGATGAAGGCTGGGCTGGAGCCGAACGTCGCGATCGGCATCACGCTCGCGGCCTTGCTCTTCCTCGACTGGTGGTTCGACTTCTCGGCCGTGATGGCGCTGATGGCGCCCGTCATCCTGATCGGCGGAATGACCCTCGGCCTCTTCACGCCAACGGAGGCCGCAGTCGCGGCCGTGATCTGGTCCTTGTTCCTGGGCCTCGTGCGCTACCGGTCGATGACGTTTCGGACACTCACCAAAGCGACCTTCGACACAATCGAAACCACGGCGTCGGTGCTCTTCATCGTCACTGCGGCTTCAATCTTCGCCTGGCTGCTCACCGTCAGTCAGGCCGCCCAGATCCTGTCGGACGCGATACTGTCGCTCACGCAGAATAAGTGGGTGTTCCTCATCCTGGCGAACCTCCTGATGCTGTTCGTCGGCTGCTTCCTGGACACGATTGCGGCCATCACCATCCTGACGCCAATCCTTCTACCGATCGTCCTGAAGCTCGGGATAGACCCGGTTCATTTCGGCTTGATCATGACGTTGAACCTGATGATCGGGCTCCTGCACCCGCCACTCGGGATGGTGCTGTTCGTGCTGGCGCGGGTGGCGAAGCTGTCCGTCGAGCGCACGACCGTAGCCATCCTCCCCTGGCTCGTGCCGCTCTTCGTGGCCCTGTTCGCGATCACTTTCATCCCGGAGCTGACGCTGTGGCTGCCGCGGGTCATGGGAGTGAGCAGATGACGGCCACTGTGGACCCGCTGGCCGTGACGATCTTTGCACCAGAGGACCTGCGGGTCGTCGCGGCGCCGCTCGGTGCCCTCAAGCCCGGCTTCGTCCGCGTCGCCTTCCAGGCGGGCGGCATCTGCGGCTCCGACATGCACTATTTCCGGCACGCTCGGACCGGCGACTTTCTGGTCACGTCGCCGCTTATCCTCGGCCACGAGATTGCGGGCGAGATCGTCGAGATCAACGCCGAGGCGCCCGGGCTCACGGTCGGCGACCGCGTGGCCGTGAACCCGTCGCGCTGGTGCGGCGCTTGCCGCCACTGCCAGGAGTGTCGGCCGAACCTCTGCGAGAACATCTATTTCATGGGGTCGGCCTCAAAGACCCCGCATATGCAGGGAGGCTTCGCGAGCCGCTTCGATGCGGTCCCGGCGCAATGCGTGAGGGTACCGGCTGCGACCTCAGCTCAGGCCGCGGCTCTCGCCGAGCCGCTCGCCGTGTGCCTGCATGCCGTCCGGCGCGCGGAGCCGGTTGCAGGGCGGCACGTGGCAATCTTCGGAGCCGGCCCGATCGGGCTCCTGACCATGCTGGCGGCACGCCGGGCCGGCGCCGCCTCGCTCACGGCGTTCGACGTCGCGGCCGCGCCACTCGAATTCGCCCGGCGGCTCGGCGCAGACCGCGTGGTAGACGTCTCAGCCGAGGGCGCGGCGGAGCGGGCCGCCAAGGAGGGGCTGATCGACATCGCATTCGAGGTCTCGGGGAGTACGGCGGGCCTCACCTCGGCGATCGGGGCCGTGCGCCGCGGCGGGGTAGTGGTGCAGATCGGAAACCTCCCGGGCGGCGCAATTCCCTTCCCGGCCAACGCCGTGATGGCGAAGGAGATCGACCTTCGCGGCTCGTTCCGGTTCGGGCAGGAATTCGACGACGCCGTCCGGCTGATCGTCGCGGGCGAGATCGATGTCCTCTCGATCGTCACTGCCGAGCATGCGCTATCGGACGCGGTCGCGGGATTCAGGGCGGCGCTCGATCGCTCCCGCAACACGAAGGTGATGCTGGTCGCGGCCTGACCCCGGCCGGCGCTATTTCGATCGAAATGGCGCACACCTCCGAGGCGGTCCGGCGATAGACGAAGACGCTGATTGCCAGCACGTGTTCATAGTTCCAGATGCTTCAAAAGTTGTGTGCAGGGCCAGCTCGGTTGCAAGGACCCATTCCCTCCGCTCGGCCGGCTCAACTCAAGGCTCGGATGACCTCCTCCACGTCCGTGACTACCGCGACGTTCTGCAGGGCGTAGTTGACGGACGCCGTGTGCCACTCCGCGTTCATGGTGGAGCAGGCGTCTTCTGGGACGACCATGAAGCAGCCCTTGTCCGCACCGGTCCGCGCCGTGTGCTCGATGGACATGTTCGTCCAGGCGCCGGTCACGATGACGACGTCGCGGCCGAGCGCCTTCAGCACCGTCTCGAGCCGCGTGCCCTCCCATGCGCTCATGCGGCATTTCTCGACAACGTGGTCGCCCGGCTGGGCTTCGAGACCCTGCACGGGCGCGGCGCCCCAGCTTCCCCGGACGAGCGCCTTCGCGTCCGCGAGGCCTTCGAAGAGCGGCGCGTTCATGGTGACCCCGGGCGCGCCCGGCTCGACCACGAACCAGACGTGGATCACCGGAACGCCCCTCGCCCGAGCCGCTTCGGCGAGCCGCACGGCATTCCCGATCGCGTTCTGCTCCCGGCAATGGGCGGGTGATCCGGACGACGCGAAGGCGCCGCCGTCCATGACGACGTCGTTCTGCATGTCCTGGATGATCAGCGCGCAGCGGCTGGGGTCCAGCCGGTAGCCCGGCGCCGCTTTCTTGACGCCGCCGGGCGACACGGCGGCGGCCGGGCGGTGGTTGGCGACGGGCGCTCCGCCGCTTGCCGTAGCGGCCGCGGAGCCGCCGGAGCGCCCGGCCGGGCCGGCCCGCATATAGGGCTCGATCCTCGGCCCGACCTTCGTGTCCACCGCGTAGACCGAATGCGTCGCGGTCAGGAACAGAGTGCGCCATTCGGGCCCGCCCCAAGCGAGGTTGCCGACGAGCTCGGGGACCCGCAGCTTGCCGACGAGATGGCCGCCCGGCGAATACACCCAGACGCCGCCCGGGCCGCAAACCCAGACATTGCCCTGGGCGTCGCATTTCATGCCGTCCGGCACGCCGGGCTCGGTGGGCGACACCATTTTGGACGCGAAGACGCGCGCCGGCCCGAGCCGCCCGTCGGTGAGCACGTCGAAGACGCGGATCAGATGCTGCACCGTGTCGTTGACGTAGAGCTTCTCCTCCGTCGGACAGAAGCAAAGCCCGTTCGGCTGCTCGAACAGGTAACGGTCAACGAGAAGCTCGGGCGGCCCGCCGCCCGGCGGGATGCGATAGACCCCTTGGAACCCCAGCTGGCGCGGCCGCTCGACGCCATAGACGGGCATGCGACCGTACCAGGGATCCGAGAAGTAGATCGCGCCGTCCGACTTCACGCAAACGTCGTTCGGGCTGTTGAGCTCCATACCTTCGAAGCGGGAGGCCAGCGTCTCGCGCCGTCCGTCGGGCCGCTCGCGGACGAGAGACGAGGTCGCGTGCTCGCAGACGATCAGGTTCAGCTCGGCATCGTAGGTCAGCCCGTTGCACTTGTTCGCCGGTCGCATCACCTCCCGGATTCCGGATCGGTCCCAGCGCCGGCGCACGTCGCCGGGCATGTCCGAGAACAGGAGGTACTGGTCGCGCGGGTGCCAGACCGGGCCTTCCGTGAACTGGAAGCCAGTGCCGATCTGGCGGACAGGCGCCCAAAGGTCGACGAGCTCCGCGAAGCCGGGGCGGATGGCGAAATGCGTGGTCATCGGCGAGCCTCGACCGGACGCTAGGCTGGAAACCAGTTCCGCGCGGGCAGGGACTGCACGGTGGGACCGGGCACGGCCATGTCCAGCCGGCCAACCACCTGGCCGTGAGCAATCCTGGCCGGCTTGTCGTGGACGGGAAGCAGGAAGCGTGAGGAGGACAGGAGCTTCTTGATCGCAGCCTTCTCCTGGCGCTTGGACACGCCGTGGTTTCCGGTCGTGCGCGGCTCGTTCGAGCTGATCTCGCCATACGGGTTCACGATCTGGTCGTTAAAGTCGTAGATCACGTCGCCGCAGATCGTCGCGCGGCCCTCGAGCGTGTCGACGTGGACGTTCATGGAGCCCTCGGTGTGGGCGCCTGCAGCCTCGAGGTAGCAGCCCGGGAAGAGCTCGACCGGGCCGGACAGCTCCAGGTCCTCGAAGCGGAGCGCATCGCGCGTATGCAGCCGGTCGATCAGGTGCTTGATGTCCGGCGCCGGGTATTGCGGGTGCATGAGGCCGGATACCGAGTATTCGAGCTCGCGCCGGTTGACGATCACGGTGGTGTTCATCGGGAAGAGCTCGTCCTTCCCGGCATGGTCGATGTGCAGATGCGTGTGCAGCACGTAGCGCACGTCGCCCATCCGCACGCCGTGCCTGGCGAGCTGGTTCTCGATCATGTTCTCGTGGAACTGGAGACCGCGCATCCCGAGCGTCTCCATGATCTGGTTGTGGCGATAGCCCGTGTCGACCACCACCGGCCACGGGCCGCCCAGGATGAGGAAGCCGTAGGTGTGGACGCGCCGGGTGCGGCCGCAATCCTTGCCCAGCACCAGGAAGCTCGATTCGAGCTCGATATCGCCGTAGTCGAGGATCTTGATCTCGAGCGCCATTCCGTTCCCTCACTGCTTGTCGTTGCTGAGGCGGTAGACCCGCCTCGCGGTGTTGCCGAAGGCGTCCGCCCGCGCCGCCTCCGGGATCGCGGCGAAATGCGCGTCGATGAGCTCGCGGTAGCTCGTCCAGAGCTTCTCGATCGGGAAGTTGGAGCCGAACAGGCAGCGCGCGGAGCCGAACAGGCCCAGCGTCTCGCGGGCCACGAACGAGACATGCGCCGGGTCGTTCGCGCGCAGGAAGGTGCCGAGGCCGGAGAGCTTGCTCACGACGTTTGGCCTAGCCGCGAGCAACTCCATGCCGGCGCGCCAGGCCTCGATGCCCTCGCCGGACAGGTCCTCCAGCATGCCTGCATGCTGGAGGACGAAGGTCACGTCAGGGCAGGCAGTCGCGAGTTCGGCCGCGCCTTTCATCTGCGAGGCAAAGACCTGCAGGTCGAAGGACCAGCCGTAGTCGGGAAGCCGAGCCACATTGGCCTGCAGCCTCTCGTCGCGGGCGAGATCGGGCCGGGCGGCGAAACGGTACAGCGCGTTCTCGTGCCAGTGCAGCTGCATCCGGATGCCGCGGATGCGAGGGTTTTTCGCGAGCCGGTCAAGCTGCGGACGGACGTCGTCGGCCAGCATGTCGGCATAGGCGACGATCGCGATCGGAAACCCGGTGCGGTCGGAAGCCTCCGCCACGAACGCGGCCTCGTCCGCGCCACGATCGGGTGCCCAGTTCGCCTGAACATAGACGGCCTCGGTCACGCCCGCGGGCTGGCAATCCGCTAGGTATTCCTCGATCGGGTAATCGCGGCGGATCGGCTCGTACGGCCCGAAGATGCGCGGCTGCATCGGCCCGACGAGCCAGG